>Ga0208018_100095_pt1 | contig 34446 bp, 28 predicted proteins | sample 31_taG_FD_184105 | JGI IMG/M metagenome (GOLD analysis project Ga0208018, IMG submission 184105) | Marine viral communities from the Gulf of Mexico - 31_GoM_OMZ_CsCl metaG (SPAdes) (version 2) | ecosystem: Environmental > Aquatic > Marine > Oceanic | place: Gulf of Mexico | collected 2015-07-12 | reverse complement strand
TCAGGCAAAGCCCCTCTCTTGCTGCGGCCAGGGGGCAAAGCAGCAGGTTGCTTGGCACCGGCAGCGGCGGGCTCAGGGATACCCCGAGGGGCCGGACCTTCCTGCTCCCATGGGTCGGGTTCAGGTTGTCTTTCAGCCGGTGCAGCGGCGGGCTGCTGTTTACGGGACTCAAGAATTTCTTTTTCGGCTTCGGCACCTGTAGGCAATCCTCTCGAAGCAGCCCATTCCAAACCACTTCGATAGGAATCTTCCATGCGCCCGGTTAGTCCACGACCTAACCGGTACTCCTCCATCGCTTTTTTATACTTTCTTAGTAAACTTTCCTCATCAGGTCCGATATCCTCAGGTCCAATATCTTCTGCTACTTTGCCTTTAAACTGACCGGGTTTAGAGTTTTGTCTCTCCGGTGCGGCTTGCTCCTCTCGCTTACCCTTTCTTACTAAAGAAGATCCCCAATTCCATACCTTTTAAGAACATAATCACCCCTTTCGTCGGCTCGGATGGCTGAAATAATTTCTTGGGGTTTTATTCCACTTTCTTCAGAGACCCTTTTAATATACTTATTAATCTGCTTTTTGGTAAAATAATCATCTCCATCAGCGAGATAATCTGCAAAAGCACGCATAAAGTCATCAGCAACCCCTTCAAGATTAGCTGATTTGCCACCACTTTTTTGTGGCGCAACTTGTTGGGGCTGTGGCTGCTGTGCGGGGGCCTGTTCTTCGGGTGCAGATTGGACACCTTCCAGACTAGCCCCAATTTTACCCGAGATTATTTTACTGCCCCTTATAGTGTCTAAAATAGAATTTTTAACACTACTGGCGTTCAGATCTACACCGGTCTGCTCTTTATAAGTTCCAGAGATTTCATTAGAAAGATCATCAAGTATATTACTTAAGACTTCTGAATCACCCTCCCACCCCTGGGACACGTCGTCGATATAGTCTAACAGTTCTCTACCAGCAGAGTCTTTTTCAACCTTTCCCTTGAATAGATTCAAGAGTTTAGGGGTGATTAATGATTTTTTAATGCTATCATTTACATTTATCTTCTCATCTTCTGTACCCCCACCCGTCGCAGCGGTGTCCTGACGCTCTCTCTTTTGATCGGCGCGTTTCCGTTCAACCGCAGCGGCACCTTTTAGGGCTCTTTCACGCTCTTCTTTGCCCGCTTGAACAGCCTTTTTACCAAGTTCGCGGATCAGACTTTGCGCCTCGTCTGGGGTAATTGTTCCGTTACTTTCTTTTTTCTTAATTTTTGCTATTTCGGATTTAAGGTTTTCTTGCCACCTTCTCTCTACAAGGACAGACCCCTCCCCTTCCGGCTTTGCCACGGGCTGTTGATATGGAGGAGTAAGCCCGGTCCCCCTTTTACCAATCCTATCTCTCTCCTCCTTGGGAAGTAGTTTACCTTCTTCGTCCTTAGTATATTTCGTTTCAGGCAGGGCTGGACCGGTAGGCCTCTTGATGCCCTGTTTGCGTTGCTGACCAACGGGCATGGCCTTGCGGCCAGGGGCTTGTTCTTGACCTCCTTCTTTACCCTTATCTTTAACGTCTATACCATTATCGGCCATCTTTTGGTAGGCAATGGCCATTGCCTGCTTCTGGTTATAAGTACGGCCCGGATTTTTGCTATCTAGATACGCACCCACGAAGCCGTATTCACGGCTCATAAGGCCGGATACAATCTCATTAAAGATATCTCGACCAGAACTACCCCCGCTCACCATCCTTTGGATGGCATCGTCGATGGTTTCGCGACCGGCAACGGAACGTTGGTACAACTTCGACCGGGGGTCGACCTTGCCGCCCGGCATAATGTTAGCGTTACGGCCCTTACCGTCCGACGCTCCACCCGACTTAGGAGCCTTGTCGGTACCCTTACTTTGAACGGGTGAATCCTGGAAATCCATCAGTTGTTGTCACACTCTATATTGAGCTTTCAACTAATTTCCGGCAACCTTCCAGCCCTGGGGCACTTCGATGTTGAGTTTCTGCTCCTCACTGGAGAACACCGGTTCGGTCACACCCGGTACATCGGACATATCGTCCGGATTCTTTTTGACGGGTTTGGGTTTGGGCGGCGAAAGAATACCTTTCATCCCATCACCCGCTCGTGCCTGATCCATGTTCATCATGTTCCTAGAATCTCCTTTAATAAGTCGTCGCTTAACTGTTTGCCAGCACCCTCACGTAGCTGCTCTTCAGTCCGCCGTTGCTCATCATGACACACCTTGCTGATGTCAGCGAGCAGGCTAAGTACGGCCGACCGATCCCACTCGGCAATCTCAGCCTCATCGCTCAACTCTTGGAAACGTACCAGGATGGCTTCGAGTATCGACAGGCTCATTTCCCGGACGGCTACCCAGTTCTGCTGGGACTCCTCGTCCTCAACTTCTTCCTGGTATTTGTGGCTCTGAGCAATCAATTTGATGAGGCTTTTGCCGACCGTTGCGATTGATTTGGGACCGATACGCTCCAGATTGATGGCGCTAAGTTGTGACAGGATCATCTCCTGTGTGTCGCGTCCGAATCCGGAAAAGTCGCGTAGCTTAGATCGCATCGGGAGGGTTGTATACCTTTAAAGCTTTCAACGCCGGTAGTTGTATTTAACCAGGATGTCGCTCACACCTTCGACAGCGTATTTGGCAACAACGTAGCATGTGCCGTCCTCGGCCAATGAAAGTGATACGGAGAGTTTGTCATCAGACAGATAAGGTATGGCCTGCAGCAGTTGTCTTTTGATCGACTGAGCCTCGACATCTTCGCTGATCGTCTCGAACAAAAGCTCACGCACTCCCATGAATGGATTGGCTACCCTTTCACCGATCCGGGTCTCAAACACCTCCTGGATTGCTTGGCCGATCCTCTCGATGCCGTACGATATCTTGAGTCCTCCGTTGCCATCGAGCTGAAGCGGGTACGCCAGACCGCGCAGCGTATTCCGCTCCAGTGACTCGGGTGTCGACAGCCGATCAAATACGACGACCGGATTCCGTCGTTCACGTCGTAACGCGTCAGCGTTGTCACTATTACTACGGTCGCGCAGTGCGAATTTGTTCTTAATCGTGGCGAGTTCGGCCGAATCGATCTGGTTCGGAGTTGTTACGATTGTGTTTACTAGGTTGGACATAACGGGATCAGGTAATATTCATCAACTGGTGCGTGCCCGGCTTACGGTTCCCGCTGTGGCTTCGTACCATGCGTCGTTGATAATCCGGTACACGGGTTCGCGGAGTGTGTTTGCCAGTTCGTCTGCGTCGGCCACGACAGAGTTGGCGGTCACCGACAGTGAGACCTGGACGTTTACGCCCTGAGGGGCAGGTTGCTTCAAGGAGACGTTTTGGGAGACTAATCCGGCCAAAGTCGCAAACCCGTCCTTGGGTATTACGAACTCGCCGTCGTTCACGACCATGGGTCGGCGTCCGCTCATTTGCGCTTCGAGCGCAAGCGAGGGACCGTAGTAGTCCTTGCCGCCATAGAAATACGGTAACTGGAAACCTGTGATTGATTTGATACCGCTAATCGCCCCTTTGGCCCAGTCCGGCTTCAGGGCTTCAGGTAACCGATTGAACAGCGCTTCGACCGCAGTTATGATCAGGCGAGGCATGAGGGTGAACGCACTAATTGATGCGTTGATTGCGAATACGAGGGCGTTTCCAAGACCCTTTAGCATTTCGCCCAAGAAGTTACTGAATTTGGTGAAGTTCTCGCTAAACCCTTTAGAGAACCAGTCAGCCGTTTCGCTGAAGCGGGTTCCGATGTCGGATAGCATCTTCTCAAAGGACTTTTTGACTCCCTCATCCATCAACGGTGCGATACCACCGATGATGCCGCCGATCACGGCGCCAGCGGCCGTACCGATACCCGGAGCTATCATCGTCCCAATCCCTGCACCAAGCGTTGCACCCTCGAAACCACCACCTAGGACGCTGCCTGCGCTACTAAAATCAATACCACCGCCCTTTCCTGGCACCGGCACCATTTGCCCTGTGGCTGGGTCGAATGTTTGCGCCTGTGCCTTTGAGCCAAGAATACTCGATAAACCAAAACCAGCCAACCCTAATCCGGCCATTATCATTCCTTTTTTGCCCCACCCCGTTTTTTTCCACTGCGCACCGGCTAAGGCCATGCGTCCTCTGATGCCTCCACCTTTTGCCCGGATGAAGCGTCTTCTTACGTCGCTACGTTCTCTCCATTCTTTATTTTCTCTCACATGCCCTTCAAAAAGTGACATCTCTTGTATTTTTCTCTGTCTTTCGCGTTCCTGAGCTTCTAACTTTGCTTGCTTTACCATCTCTTTAGCATTAAAGTCAGCAAATTGGTATTCGTCAGGGTATGCAGCACTATACCCAAGTAAATTATCAGCATGGGCATATCTTCCAAAATCAGGCATAAGTCCAGTGGATGATACTGAAAAGCCTTCAAATTTAGGTTTTTTTGCCCCCCTGATACCAAACTCGGGTGTCTTAATCCCTTCACCGTATAGGCTATAAGGATCTAAAGTAAGACCAGTAGAAAAGTTTGACCCGGGTACGCCTCCACCTCCACCGGGAGGACGTCTTGACCCGGTACCACCTCCCCCACCAGGGGCAGCACCCCATTGGTAATAACCTCTAAGGTACCGATTAAGGTCATCTCTAGACAATGTGCCCGTGAATCCCCGAAGATCTGGGCCTTCAAGAGTTGTTGATGTACGGCCCGACCTGACTGCTCTTGGTCCCCCGAATCCAGTAGGTGGAGGGGTAAAAACACCCCCTCTAAGCAAGTCGATATACTCCCGCTCATACGCACTACTGGGGCGCATACGGGCCGAGAGCGGATCTATAATCCTTCTAGACAGAGGGCTAAACCTATTAGCACCTGTTATAGGGTCGTCTAAGAAGAAAGATCGGTTAAAGGAGGATTCCATTCCATAGAATCTTTCCCCCAACCTATTCAGCATCCCAAATCTTCCTCTTTGGGTTGTCGCACCTCTCAGGAATTTAGCACCACCGAACAAAGCGGCGGGGCCGAGTAAAGCGCTGGCTCCCATAGCCAACATGCTCAGCATGTTGCCACCACCCCCCGTAATATCACCAGCCGCGCTAGCCCGAGCAAGAGGACCGACACCGGGTATGAACCCGAGTACGAATTTGGCTACTTTACCACCCAGCTCACCAAACATCTCTGTAAGGATGGCATTGATACCATCGTTAAGAGCTGGCAAAACCTGCATCGCAATTTCAGGGACTTTGTCGATGATCGTCATCAACAACTCCTTGAACAGGACCACAGCGGACTTGCCCATCTCCTCAAGTACCGTACCAGCTATGTTGGCGATAGCCCCGGTCTCATCTTTGGTATCAGTGTCTCGGATTTTCTTACCAATGTTTTGTATATACTCCTGAATAGTTTTGCCTATGTCCCTAATTCCGGCAATGATCGAGTCTTCGTCTAACCCCGAAGACGACATGCCCCTGATCGCATTAAAGATGTCACGAAATACTCCGTACACCCGGTCGAATATGTCTTTCGCAAATTTGACTACTTTATCGAAACCACTACTTTTCAAGTAGTTAGTTAACGCTTCGAATCCCCTGGTGACAAGCTGTACACCGTCAATGAACGGCCGCAAAGGATCCTTGATGCCAAATATTTCTTGCAGTCGTTTGCCGATGATGGCGAACAGCCCCTCGTCCCGATCAAATACCTGCTTGACAAGTTTCTCGACCTCATCGAACATTGTGGTCGGCTTGCCAGCCGCATCGACTACTTTTCGCAGCGAACCGAAGACACCTTTTTCCGGATTGAACAGGTTAGTGTTCAGGTCCTCCAGAAAGATACGGTAACCCATGGCCGACCTGGCCATGTCTGTAAGTTGCTTTTGGAGTTGTGGATCGTTTACGATATCCAGTATCAGTCGGCTCCGGTCGGCAGGGTCGTAGACGAAGCCCTCGCCCCCCGTCCGCTTCATGATCTCCCTTCCTAGAAACGATTCGAGCGGATTACCGGTCTCGACCAGTTGCATGCCCGTAGCACGTCCCATTAGGAATTGTTGGGCTACGCCGGCAAAGTTCTCTCCTATGCCACCTCGACGCATGTCACGCTGGAAGCGCAATATGCCCTCAGATAGTTGGCCCCGCAAGTCCTCGGATAGCCTCGTACTGATGAAAGGAGTGGCTGCTAAGGTTTTCTGGACATCCTTCATCGTGCCGCCGGCCGTCACCGCCACGGTATTCAGGGCTGTACCGATCTGCCTGGTGATGGCCATAGCTGACTCATCGGCGAACCCTTTGAAGGTCTGGGTCAACAGCGCGGCCTGGTTTTGAGCGGCACGGAGAGACGAGGCGCTGGCAATACCTTGCTCGCCAATGGCCCTTTGAAAGTCGCGGTTAATCCGGCCCAAGGCACTCGTGATGACATCGAGCTTCAGGCCACTGACTAGGAATTTGTTGTCCAGCGAGCGTGAGAACTTGTTAAAGTCGGCTAGGGCGCGAGCGGTGTTAGCGCGGACGTTAAGTTGGAGGTTAGATATTGCCATGTTATTATTTATTACCCCCGTTGACGCCAGACATAGGAGTTACCAGACCACCCACTTCCTGCTCTTACACAGGTATAAGTAATTCCAGCACACGTAATTCTAGACATTAATTGAAAATTAGAACAACCAGAATTATTTTTATACTTGTCGCACTTCTTAGACTCCTGCAATTGTTTTTCTTTAGATTCTCTGGACTTTCTAAGACTTACACATTGACCTTCACCTTTTCCTTCCTCTCTAAGCCAATCATCAGTATATTGTTTAATTCTACCTTGGCAGCCGTTAATAAACTGTAACCCTCTAATATATCCAGCGTTACCTGGCAACGAATCCTTGAGTTCGCTAAGGGTACCCTCAATATTCTCCCTGGTGCAATTTGGTACAGTTGCCTTTAATTTACTTACTACATATTTAAAATAATCAGTAAGAGAAATAAGATAATTGGAGCCTGGCTTGTATAAACCACTAGGAAACCTCCCTTCCGAAATATTAACATATCTATTGGCCCATTTATTATACTCAGCTTCTGCAGAAGAAAGAGGATTAGCACCTCCAAAAATACTTATATTTCTGAGGACAACTCCAAGTTCATCGTATTGTTTTTGCATTACTTGACTTAAGCGTATAGCACCATTACACTGATAAGGGTCTCCCGTTACGTCTGGTTCACCACCTCCACCACCAGGTTTATCTTTTTTTTCGACTTCCGTATCACCGCTATCGTCAGCGGCCTGGGTGCTCGGAGGGAGGACGGGGTCGTTGATCAAAGGTTGGCGTCCTGGCCGCAACACATCTACGAATCCGTCGTTAATCGTCCACTCAGGGACTTGCTCTAGGTCGAACGAAACCTCCGCGTTCACCAGCAATCCTTTGTCCCACGCCTTCTCCCGGACCTGGATGTTCTGGATGACGCAGGGGCCAAAGTGTCTCTTGCCCCACACAAACTCAAGGACTGGTGGACCATCGGACCCCTCTCCTTCCCGGGCCATGAACAGATCCTGCAGGCCCTTCTCCAACGAGTCGACCCGCTTACCGAACGAATACCCATGCAGCAACACCTTGTTAAAGGTGAGCTTGCGGTTACGGTTGTTCCGCCACGACAAAGGTTGGCCGCTGTTGGCCGGATCAGATACGCCCCAGGTCTCGGCCTTGTTGTATTCCGGGCCGGAAGACAGTTGTAGTTCTTCGGGGTTGAAAAGGAATTGCCAGACTGCGTCGGAAGAAGATGTGGCCGGAGCATTTTGCGTGATTCCGGAGGGATTAGCAGAGTATACTGTTCCGGACCGTGTATCTTGAAACTCTATCGAGGGGTTGAATGTAGGTGTAGAAAAATCGTATCCAGGGTTAAAAGTATTGACAGGTACACCTTTAAAGGCATCTGATGGACGGTAGTTCTCTGGAAACGAATACTGTGCTGATCCAAAATCCGTCTCACCAGCATACAAATTGCTCAGCTCCGTTTTAAGGTTTTGCGTTGTATCAGCAGGCAAAGTAAATGCTTGCTCCATGGATACCGCTGCCTTTTGGGTTACTCCGGATCTCGACCAGTAACGGATATACGCAATGGCATCGGACATCTCGCACCCAGTCGCAAAGGCGACACGAGACAACCCATCGATTACCTTTTGATTAGCACCAAGTTTTTTCTGTACAGTTGTTACTTCGTCCGGCTCAGGTTCCCATTCTGTTTGAGAGGGAAACTGTTCAGCACTACCAGGTGTGCCTATGGATTCGATTTCGGGCGTGACAACTGCACCGTCTGTATAACTAGGAATATTATCCGGTGATAGCTGCTCGAACCTAGTCGCCACGTCATTTCCACAATCCTATAAGGCTTTCAACGTGTAGCGGAGCTACACAGGGGGTTCGGAGTGCTCAAAACTCCAAGCAATTGCGTTACGGACAATGGCGTCGGCATCTTTGTCCCAGTCATTGAAGTAGGGGTTGTTCGCAATACGTTCCATCACCCACTTATAGACCACATTGCCTACCGATTCAGGCATTCGGGCAATCCGGCTTGTGCGTTTCCACACACACTCGTAGCGACTTGTCCCGTCGGATCCGTCGAACGCCTCGATCTCCCGCAAAATCCCTAGCATCTTCCGCTTCACGTACTGACGTTTCCCGGCCGTGAGCTTATTCCATATCTGGAGCTGATCATCCAGGGTTCCCCAGTCTGGATCGTGATCGCGAGGGACGTGGACGTGAGAGGTAATGTATTGGGTGGCGTTGGCCGCCTCAGCCAGGGATAGTAATAGCTCTACCGGCGTAACGCATTCATTATCAAGGTGGATGATAGAGTCGGGAGACGAACCATAATACATCCTTGCGGTGTCCACACAGGCCCGATCGCCGCCCAACGAATACGTGAGTCCCGTGGCTAGTAGTTTCGCGGTCTCCAGGTCGGTTACTTCGTTGTTGAGGAAAATGATGCCTCGGAGCTTCGGATGCTCCGGCGTGCTTGAGAACGAGTGGTGCAGGATGTTGAATGTGATGCCAAGTTGCGATGCTTGGGTGACTACGTCTTCCACGCTGTCGCCCGCATCGTAATCCACGCCCAGGACCTGACAACTGGCAAATAAGCCCTCGACGCGGCGGCGACGTTTCCAGTCAGGGCACGTATTGAACACAAATGGCGACCATGTCTGGCCTCGTGCGATGGCGCGAGCCAGTTGTTTCGGTGTCACCTCGGCCGTATCGGTCCCCAGGCGTGCGCCCAACACTCTCGCTTCGGTCTTAGGGTTCCCGTACTTGTCGCGCTCTTTACGGTACTGAATCGTAGTGCTGGGCTTGTGATCCCAGCCTTCGGAGTCAAGGGATACGGTGGCTGTTGCGGTCATGGGCATGTGTGGGTGTTAATGGGTACTGTAGCACGGCGTATTACATTCGGGCAGGGTCGTAACCGGGTGAGTACAGGTAATCCGCTTTACACCGGACCGACTTATCGCTGATCGATTTGATTTCGACCGGGTCGGTCAACGTCCCCATAAGTTCGTTGGCCAACTTATAGATCTTGTTCCGCTCCCCTCTAACCATCTCCCATGTACGTACAATGTGAGAGGCTTTCTTGGACATCGAGAATCCGTCACGCAACGTCAGCGCTGTGAATACGCTTTCGATCGCAAGCGCCAAGTCTTTGTCCGACTTATAGTTATTGAATATGTCGTAAGCTTTGTCCACACTCGTAATCAGCATCTTCCGCTGTGCCCAGTACGGATGGGCTTGGTCACGTTTCGTCCCCTCCCAGTGCGCTTTCATGTTCCGGCGCAGATTATTGGCCGACATATCAATCATGATGAATCTGGTGGCTTCGAGCACAGTAGCAAGCGATCCGAGTGTGAGTTCGGGAAGATAGTTGCCTTGCCCCTTTTGGTCTCGGATCGCAAAAGCGAGCATGCAGAACCGCAGGAAACATTCTAGCGCGTTCTTGTGGATTTGGATGCGAAGATAGGGCAGCAATTGCTCACTGTGGAAGTGGACGTCGACGCCCGAATTGACCTTGTCCAAAAAGAAGTCGGTGCAGTCGCGCATGATCCGCATAAACAGGGTCATTTCGTCGACATCGTACTTTTTACACAGGTACTTGATGTTCGCTACCGGGTGGATGTCACGACCGGCCTCTGCCGACATGTCCTCTTGTTCGAATGCGCGGTATGTTGATATGAGGGCGAGGCGGCTGATGGCACCAGAGTCAAGGCTGTAGGAAATCTCTGACCGTACCTCATTACAGTTCGCGATGATCACGGTGTTCGACACCACCTCGATGGCATCGGTACCTTTGTTTTCGACTTTCTCCGTCCCCCCAGTGACAACGGACTTGAAGCTATGTGATTTCAGCAACCTTTCCAACGAGTCCATGGTCAAGTCATCGTTGTACGCTAAGTGCGAACTGATCACAGCACCCTGGTTGAATCTGGATCCGAAATCGCCGAAATTCACCACATTGTACCCGCAGTACTGCATAGCACGCATCACACCGTTCAAGATGGTGGTTTTGCCTACACCCGGCTCGCCTACAATGATTCCGGCCTTGCGGAAACCGTGCTTGATTGGTGTGTCGGTCCCGGGGTGGACGTTGCCGTTCCGCCCAACACACGCCCGACCGATAATCAGCTTAAACATTTCCGCTTCGGCCGGAGGAAAAATAGTAATAATGTCCTCGAACTTCAAGTCGCGAATTGGTTTCTTGAACCACTCAAGTTCGGGCACGTAGGCATATACATTGTTCAATGTTTTGGCCCGGAACTCATTCTCTACGCTCGAAGGGCTGTAGGCGATACCCAGGTTGTATGTGCCTCCACCCATCTTTTTGTGGCGCAACGCCTTGAGGTTTTCGACCCCCAACACATAATCCGTCACCTCACAAGAGCGGCCGGACCGGTACACAAAAAGCGGCAATATGAAGTCGCGGTAGTCCGGATCCATCCGAAGTTCGCCCTCATTCCCAATAAGCTCGTTCTGAATGAGTTCGAGTGTTGTTTCCGATGCCGGCACCAGGTACTCGAACCAGTCCGGGAACACAAGCCCTTTGGGGCTCGTGGCATTGTTGATACCGGCTGGCGTAAACCGCTCGTACAGGTCGTGGAACGAGGTTAATTTCGAGTCCAGATTCACCCTCAAAAAGAAGCCATGCCCTTCCAACATCGATGTGACCTCGGCGTACTTGGCTGCCGGGCCTTTGGGCTTCAGGACCTTGTCCGATTCGTTCTCAGCCATCCGCTTTTGCACCGTAACGCAGCAGAGTGGCCTTGTAGTCTTTGCGGGATGCTTTGAGCGCCTTCAGGAGGCCAGGGTCGTAGTCCGGGTCCTCTGACTTGCGTTTCTCCTCGAGTTCTTTGATCCGCACCCTGGCAGCATCGTCGTCTGTAGCCACCTTAGCACATTTCACGAAGTCGGCATCGAGTTCGAGGTTGACACAGTATTTTTTGTTAAGTCCCCGGAGTCCCGGATTCAGCGCCTCCCGGCGTTCGCGCCGTGACCGCTCGGCGTATGTAACAATGTCGTGGGGCGTGGGGGGCGGAATCTCGGGCAAGAACATGCCGATCCCTGAAAGGAATCGGGCCGACCGTTCCAGGTGGTCGCGACGATTAGATACTGACGTATTGGCCATCAATTCCCGTAACCGGCTCTCCTCATCCGGCGTCCAGCCCCACACTGGGTCTTCGTCGTAGAGATCGAAGAAACGCAACGGTGTACCAGGCAAAAGGTTATCTCCGGCATCGCCGACCTCCACCTTGACAGTATACGTCTCCCGTGCGTTACTGATTTGTAGTTTTTCCTTCCTCAAATAGTAGTCACACACCTCGGCTTCTGTGCGGATTCGGGGTAGCCAAGGGCCGGTATTACACCAGACGGTCTTGTGTTCATCAGAGACCAGGCCTTGCCAATCCCCATCTACAGTCGACAACAGCACGTAACGGTCTAGGACCGGATCGGTGCGTTGGATACGGGCTATTTTGCCCGCAATATCATCAGCTTCGTACCCCGGTTTATCAAAAAAGTTGAATGTCGACCCAGGGGACCGGATGTACTTATAACCTTCCTCCAGGACGAGTGGGAACAGTGATGGCTTATCCGGTCTCCCGCCTTTGTACTCGGGCATCCCGATCTTATAAGCCTCTTGGCTTCGCCAGTAGCCGAAAACGCCCGTGTCAGCGAACTCGACCTTATGGTCGTCGACAACGATAGCGGTGAAATCGCGATACGGGAGCGAGTCGATGCCACGGTTCAGCCTGTAGGCCCACAACGCCTTGATAACTGTCCGGATCTTAGATTCGTCGCCTTCGGCAAGGTGCTCTACGGATTCGGCAAAACCGTTCACGATGTGGGCGTAGACCTTGAAATCGATTACAACGAGGGGCAGGTGGGTGCTGGCATCGAGTTCGGATTCAAGCCATCTTTCTTTTAGGTCAGGGAGCATAGTACGGATGTTCTTATGCCCCCGATTCTATCACGTCCCTAAGAACTTTGCGCTCAGTACGCGCTGAGCGCGAACAAACTTCCGGATCGGGTAATTCACAATCACGGCCCACTCCAGGAGGGGGCGGATCTTCATCTCGGTAAGGGGGAGGTCGAGGCTGGGGTCGGATCCGGACACAAAGAATTTCTCGCCGTCCCGGGCAACAACCAACACATCGACATCCTTGTCAAACCGGATTGGTTTCTGGAGTTTCTCGATCATCGGCCCTTGTAACCTTCCTTGCTGATTCGGCGGATTTGAGGGTCGGCTTCCTTCGCTACCTTAGGCAGTTCACGCTTAAGTGAGGTGTCGGAGCCAGTGCGTTTACCGCCTTCTTCATCCTTCTCGTATTGCTTCCGGAGCAAGCGTTGCGACATCACAGTGCCACTCTGGCTCGGTGCACATGCCCCACCCTTGGTCTCAGTGCCTTCGGGGCACGGGGTACCCGGGGGAATGCGTTTACCGCCTGGTGCTACACGCCAGTTCATGGTCGCTTCGGGGCCATCGTCGCCAAACGACACCTTGGTCGAGGCGTTTTCGTGTGAGCCCGGGTCGCCAAGGCTCGGCATCTTGACTTCGCTTTGCCCGATCGGGGTGCCAGATACCCAATTAGACTGGGGAGCGACGCCCCAGTCTTTAGGTTTTTCGTAATGATTGGTCATCGCCAGTAGCGTTCTACCTAGCTTTCAACGCTCCGAGCATGGCGTGGACGATACTGCTGTCGCTTTCGCCCAACTTATCAGCGATGATTCCCGCGCCGACGGCCACAAAGTCCTCGGCCCGCACCTGGTGAGGGGGCAATTGCTTGTAGAGGTCGACGCTACGCTTTGCGACTTCTTCCACCGGAGGTGGGAGCAAGGTGTCGAGGGGAGTTGTCGTCTTGGTCTCGGCGACAGCCGGACTCCAGCGGGAAGTCACGTAGCGCGTCAACTTACGGACCTCGTCGGCCGTGAGCGTGTTGTCACGCAACATCTCAATAAAGGTACCCGCAATGACACGGACCTCGGAATCGCCATACTGCTCAGTGCGGCCATACTTGAGCCAGAAGCCGTCCAGGGCGTTGAAGACGCCAGCGATGTACTCGGTGTCGAAGTTATGCCGACTCAGAAGGTGGCGATTGGCAAGGTTGGCAACGAAAGCGTAGATACGGTCTAGGATTCCGACTCGTTCGAGGGTGTTGAAGGTGAATTGGATCATGGTGGTAGGGGGGTATTTCCTAGCAATACTGTAGCACGTTTATGAATAGAATGCGTACTGCGACCACTCTGGGTCGGTTGTTCGTTGGACGATCTCGATTACTTTGGGTAAAGGTGGGCGTGGTTTACGCCGGAGACGGAGGCCTACTTGCTCAGGAGTCTTGTGCCCCTTAAGAGTGTTGCACCTTGAGCACGCTAAAGTGAGATTTTCCCATTGGTCGGAACCTCCGCGACAGCGTGGAATCACATGGTCGATGGTAAGGTTTCTCGTACTACCACAGTACTGACAGGTGTGATTGTCCCTCCGATAGATCGCAGCTTTGGTTGGCTTTTCCTTTGCGGTACGAGAAAGTGGCAGCGGGACGTAGGTGTTGAGCCGTATCACCCGTCCAGATACCGGCCTCGCCTTGCCCTTCAGAACCAGAACGATCGCTCTTTTGCCCAACACTATATTGACCGGAGTGTAGTCAAAATTTAAGACCAACACCTCTTTAAAGGGGCTGTACACGGTCACCCGTACCTCCACAGAATTTACATTCTACCACTATTGCGGTAGGTGTTATTTTGTCCGGATTCCTGTGATCGATACGTTCTATTATGGAAAAGCCCCGCCCGTGACAATACGGACAGGGAGTGCTGTGGTAATTCGGATTAAGGGACTGCCGGCGATGCATCACACCCCGGTCGAGCCGAATCCGCCCGTCGTTCGACCCGTAACGTCGAATACGGATCCGTTGGTGGTCGATTGACTCCCGGTCTGGTCGAATACCATCTCGCACAGTCCCTGGGCGATACGGGAGCCGTGAGTGAACACATGATAGCTGTCACCGTTGTTGGTCAGCGACACCCTCACCCAGTCCTGGTAGCCCGCATCGATAATGCCGGGCGAATTCGTCACCACAATGCGATGTTTATGAGCGAGGCCGGACCTGGGTACGATTTTGTATACAGGTAACAACGAACTCCAAGGGAAGTTGAGATTCTTGAGATTTGGCAGAATAATCTTGAATCCGCTACTTACCAGGACGGTGTCGCCGGGGGCTAGTAGGACGCCACCCTCGCATTCATCAAGAACGGTGAGGAAGTCGGATTCCGATTCGGAGGTGAAGATTTCACCATCAATATAGAGGCGGGTGCCGTGGCGCAGAGTGTCGGATTCAAACTCCCTATAGAAGTCGATAGCTACGTCCCGATCGTATTCGTCCCTGACATGGGCGCGGATATCCGCGCCTGCATCTTCGTGAGGGTGAGAGACTTGGGGGACGAATTGCTCGTCACCAGGACGGACGTAGAAAAGCGGAGCGATCATGGCGGTGGCGTTTGCGTAGTTAGTCTATCACGCTTTCAATGAGTTTAAGGTTCTTTTATCAATCCCAATCTGAGCGTGGTGACTTCCGCTGCTTTTGACAGGGATGCCCAGAGCCTGTGCAGCCAAGACAACAGCACCTTCACAAACGTATACTCCTTGACGATTGCCGATAAAGTTTTTCAGAAAGGAGGACGTGGGGGAGCTTTTACTGGTATTCCAGTTATAAGGGAATCCTGACAAAAAGTCTCTGGCCAGGATAATCTCTTTTACGTCCGCATCAGATAAACCATTTTCCCACTCGTCTTCAAAATACTGCGGAAGACCTAGTCCATACGAAGTGGTACATGGGAAATCAGAAAGGGCTTTTTCTGCCCATTTCCGGTCTTGTTCGCTAATGGACATCAACCCTGACATGCTAGACACTCCTTGTATTTGTCGGTCTCGTCGGCGGATCCGAGCAGTTTTGCGACACCCTCATAACCCCCTTCAACATGCTTACCGTTCAACCACACTTGGGGCACGGTGGTGTACGGCCAGTCAGAGTCGGCGATGACGCTACGGTCCATCTCTTGGATGACGTAGCCTTTGGATACGAGCAGGTCTTTGACTTTCACGCACCACGGGCAGTCGGGCTTGGTAACAACCAGGGCGGTGTTACCGGGTTGTTGAGATTTGGGTTGCGACTTCTTGACCTGGAGCGAACTTGACTTGAGATAGTAGAGCCCCTTAAGACCGGCTTTCCACGCCGACAAATGCAACCGCATCAGGTAGTCGGCTGGCGCCTCGGGGTCAACGAACAAGTTCAAGGATTGGCCTTGACAGACGTGGGTCTGGCGGTCAGCAGACTGTTTAACCAATTCGAATTGATCAATTTCCCGGGCCGTCTTAAAAACGTCTTTGGCATGCGGACTTAGGAAGTCCAGGTGCTGGACCGAACCACGCTCTTCTAGGATGGAGTCCCAGACGTCTTGCGTATTGTGTCCGATGGCCTCCAGGTGGCGTTCGAGGTACGGATTGCGGCGGACAAATGTCCCCTTCGCGTTGCTGGCTACGAACAGGTTCGCTGTCAACGGTTCGATACCCTCGGATACGGCACCGCAGATCACGGAGTTCGTCTTCGTTGGGGCGATAGCGATCCGGGTTGCATGGCGTACACCGTTTCCTTCACACCACTCCGGCTCACCGTATTCTCTCGCCATGTCTTGCGACGCCTTAAGGGTCATGTCGTCGATCCAGCCGTGGACTTCGACGTTCAAAGAACGTGCGGCACGGGAGGCGAACGGAAGGCCGCGTGACTGGTAAAGGGCGTGGAGCCCCATGGTGCCAAGAGCCAGTGATCTGGATTTTCTGGTAAATCTGACAGCTCTACCCATTGACGGGATTCTCTCAGCCTTGTGGATAAACTCTGAGACAACAGAATCCAGAAAATAAATAGCCAACTCTGGAGCAGTTTTACCGCTATTAGGTCCTTTCCACTCCTTCCACTCATCGAACTTAGCAAGATTTAGAGATGAAAGAAAGCATGTGAAGGTGTGATCGTCGTCAGAAGGTAAGACCACCTCATTGCAAAGCTGTGATTGTAGTATTTTTAGGTTTCTAGATTTAAAACACTCCGGTGATTGGTCGTTGGCATTGTCGATAAATGTGAAATAAGGGGAGCCAGAGATAAGACGGGACTTTAAAACTTCGCTAAAGATTTCCATCTTCTTTTTATCTCCAGCAATCATCTCTTCAAGCCACTCGTTTGTGACTGTGACGGCGAGATTACTGTCTACAAAATTCCTCGGATCACCTTGACTATGATCTTTAGCCCTAAGCGCATCCATGAGATCTGGGTGGTCGATGGGGAGGTAAAGGGCAAACGACCCACGTCGGGTATTACCTTGGGACACTGTCGCCGCAGTACGGTCATATAGGCGCATCCAGTCGACAATAGATCCGGACTTACCACCACCCCTGATCGGAGAACCGCTGGGTCGTAGGTTGCCAAAATACACACCCACACCGCCACCATTCTTACTAAGGGCGGCAACTTCTTTTAGGTGACTAAAAATACTGTACGTACTATCATCCACGACGTTTCCGTAGCACGAACAGCCAAGCCCCCTGTTTGTCCCTACATTACTAAGAACAGGAGATGCTCCTCCAAAATAGCCTTTCCAGAACATTTCAAGGATGTCGTTAGCGATATCAGGACGCTTCAAGTATTTCTCGGCCACTGCCGCGCAGCGTTTCCACATATCACGTGGCGTCTCGCCGGGGAGCAAGTACCCTTTGCTTAGGGTTTGTTGCGCCTCCTCGCTCAACCAATCGGGTTTGATAGGCAGGTTGTTGATGTCGAAAGTCTCAGTAGGGTTCATTGTAATAGTTTAAGGGCGCAAAAATCCATCGTGTCTTTCAGACACGGCTTGGGAGAGGGTGTCTACAGATAAGTATACCTACTTATCAGGTCGGATGCGGACGGATCACTGGTCTTTCTTCCACTCCGCCCCGGTGTCCATCAAGCCGTCGTCCCAGGCATCCTCAACGTTCCGGCTCCGGTCGCACCAGTACAAATTAGATAACCTATTATCGGGTTTACCGTCACGGCCTGTCGGCTTTTTATGGCACACCACGATATGGTCGCCACGGGGTTTCTCGGGCCCGAAAAGGGCCATAACGGCTTGGTGAATAAAGAACTCCTCTCTGTGAGGGGTACCTGCTCTCACCCATGTGGCATTCATTCTAAATTTACCCCTGTCATCGGATCGGGGTTTACGGTACTTAATTCTGCCGTCCTCATATACACGACGTACCCGACCCATATCACTCACCTGGTATGGAGAGTCTTTCCACCGTTTCCATTGCTCTCGTTTCGCATCATCCGGGTCGAGCTGAGGCACCTCTTCAAAGGATTCGACGACTTCGTCGTTACCCGCATTATTGACGCTCCAGCCATCCGGAACACTGATGTTGATATCCATCACCTCAGATGTCCCATGCATCGAGAGGGCCATTAACGTAGCGTTCGTGGTTCACGCGGCGTTTGTGGGCGAGTTCGAGTAACCTGTCTGCGCGGCCCGGCTCGGTGATTAGACAAACCGTACCATGTTCCTTACGCATGTAGTTCGTGTCCTTATCTACTTTGTTGGCGTTTTTCATACTGGAGTTTGGAGAAGTGATATGTGGACCAGGCAAGCTCGGGGTCGGTGAAGGTCCGGATCCCGCGTTCCGTATGCACTATCCACGGGCCGTTGGGCTCTTGGCGGTAAGGCTTAGGGTACGGATACGCGGGAGACATGGCGTTACACGAGTGTGAGATCGAGGGCTGAGAGGTCGACTGACATCCAATCCTGTGAGGGTTTGGCGATGTACGCTGAGCCGTCCTTCGCTTGAGAGAAGAAGTCGGAATTGGTCTGACCTCGCACCATCGGATCGAACCAGGAGGCGATGTTGGTTGCCAGAAGACGCTCCTGGTCGGTCATCGGAATAGTAAGATCAAGTCCCAGTGCGGCGAAACGGTTATTGGCCCGCAATTTGATGTAGGCCTTGAGGTCGTCGAGAGCGATGGGGATAGCAGAGTTATCAATCTTATCAAAGATATTCTCCAAGAAGCTGTATTCGTTCTCGATGACAGTGTGGAATCCGGCCAAGATCTCTTCGACTTCGTCGTTGGTGATACCCGTTTCTTTGACCAACTCCTTAAAGAGTTCGCATCCACCGTCGCTGTGGTTTTGCTCGTCTTTTTGACTCCATGATATGATTTGTGCCAAACCCTTCATTCTTCCAGTCTTGTTAAATGCTAAAAGCAACGCAAAGGACGCAAAAAGCGATACGCCCTCGCCCGCCCCTGAGAACACTGCAAGTGATACTTTTTCCGAGCTACATTCTGTAAAGAAACGTTCGACTTTACGTTGTGCGGCCGGATCGGACAGGAAGGCTTCGAATTCGTTAATTCCTAGGGTGTCGCTGAGATGGTTATAGGCTTGCGCATGGATCTGCTCAAAGAAGCTGAAGGCTCGGGCCATAGCCAAGACTTCCGGCTTCGGGAACTTCCGGCACACCACATCGCCCCAATACTCAGATATTCCCATCTCCATGACCGTGAAACCCCTAAGCACTCCCGCAACAAGGTCACGCTCGCTGTCGTTAAGATTCTGCTGCCAATCGACAACATCGGATCCCATAGCGACCTCTTCCGGGCGCCAGACAGAGGCTACCGCCTTCTTGTAGTATTCGAAAAACTCTGGGTAATCAAATCCGCTGGCCTTTTTGTAGACCATGGGAGTATGGGACAGGATCGACATCGGGGACGAAGGGGTCGTTGTGGTATATTAGCAGGTTTTATCGCCAATGGCGCATTGGTCGTAGGCCCGGTAAGCGTGACCACGGTACGTGAACCAACGGGTTGCATCGCAGTGGATCCGGTTCCACCACCGAACGTAGTCCGATTTATGTTGTTCGGTATCGTAGCGAACACCACGGTAAGTGGCTGTATGCTCGTGTTCAGTCGTAGACATTGGGAAGTGCAGGGGTTTCGGGGTAGCGTTCACGCAACTGAGCAAGGGTGGAATCCGGCAACGTGGCGGACAGGGCACGGAACACATCGCCGACCGCACTGGTACGATCCGGTTTCATCCCAGACTTGTACTGTTTGCCTTCTTTGAAGTTGGGCACCACGCCGTAGTATTTCTCGGACTTAATATCCTGGACCACGTAGTATTTGCGGCCCTGCGCCATGCCGTCTTCGGTGACAATGTGACCCACAGGGAGATCGATGGTTCCGGTGTCGCCCGGATCCTTGTCACCGGCCTCTGGCCGGTAATCATCGGTGCCACCGTAGGATCCGTGACCCCTGGTCACTTTGGCCGGACCACGCCCACTATCCGCAGCGACATAGTCGCTGTGATACTCATCTTCACCACCAGCCGAACCCGTAGGGTTCGAAGGGATGTCGTTGGGTCCCGTACCGAACCGGGCTTCACCGAATTCGTATGTTACGGATTCCGGATCCAGTGATTTCCAACCGTAAGGGGCGTCCATTTACTCATTGCGTCGTCTAATTAGCTTTCAACACAAGAAAGGGGAGAGGACAACCCCCTCCCGCTATCACCTGAGTTGCGTAGCAACTCAGAAGTTCAGATCCAGAGACTCGTCGCTGATCTCCTCTTGCTGGGAGAGGATGAGCGAGCAACGCATGCGGACCTTGCCTTCGTCGTTCACGGAACGCTCCTTAATGTGAAGGGTTGCCGGCTTCTCGGTCGAGATCTCGGGCTGAGTGCTGAGCAGGGGACGCAGTGATGCGTGTGCCCAGGTCTCGGCGGTCTCGCCCTCAACAGGATAGTTAGCCAGGATAATACGGTAGCTAGTACCGTACTTGGTCTCACAGGCCCGGGACGACACGACTTCATAGCTCGCACCTTCTTCAAGGTTGCGGAAGTCGATCTCGTGGTCGGCACGTTGCAGGTTGCTGCTGCCTTTGGCCGTTACCTCCTGGATCAGGGAGAGGATATCCTCTTCCTTGTTCTTTTTCATCATGGCGTTGAGCGCCTTGATTTCAGGAGGATTTTGCCAATCCACGAACCGCACTGCCAGAGGCAGTACGACTTGCCCGGATCCGTCCTCTTCGTCGACCGAGACCATCATGGCCGGGTCATTGCCACGACCGCTGAAGTTGAATTCAGAGAATTCGGCCTCCAGGGTGACGGGCTGGCCGTTAATATCAACGGTGAGACCCTCTTTGCCAAGGGACACCGGGATGTAACGGTCTCCCCACTGGATGTAAGCGGAGCCGGAGGTAGTACCTTCGACACCGTCAGAACCAGCCTTCAGAATCGGGCCGAAAAGACGGCTGTAGACGCCGTCCTCTGCCTTGATTAGGAAGGTATTGGATTCCAGGGGCAATTCCTCACCGGTCAGGGCAAGGAAGACCTTGTCCAGATCCCGACGCATCGCCTTCCCCATATTAGCATTGGGAAGGGATGTGTAAGCACTTGTATACTCTCGCCCTGAAAGAGGGGCGAAATCTGGAGAGGCCGTACCTACATTGATGGTCTTGACCGTAAACGCTGTTGCTGTTGCCATTGGGTTAGTTCTCACTGGGATTTGGGCGAGAGGGGAAGAGAGCTTCTCCTGATCACCATCATCAGTGTAGCACAGCGGGATGGGTGTGTGCGGGTTTCAGGGTTTCTTAAGTTTTTGGCGGGCCAGGTACGCCTGCGCCTCGATACGAATCCGGTAGAGCTGAGTCGAGAGCGGATTAAGGGGACAGAGCGGGGGGATGTAGAGTACCAATACGCCCCGTACCCTCCACTCTCGCTCGAACGGGCACTTTGCCGGTATGGCCCGGACCCAGCGTTCCGCGAGTTCCGGTGTCCACTGGCGTGGTTCGAGCCACGGCAGATTCCATTTAGGTAGCGATGCGGTGAACAGGCCCCACCACCGGGGCGGTCGTGTACGGGTCATTGTGTTTCAGTGTGTTCGGGGTTTTTCGTGGCCAACCTTCACTCCCGGATGTACCCACATCTCGATTCCCGCGTCACGCAAATTGAGTGCGAACGAAAGGTCTTCGGACAGGACTTCGTAATCCTCGGATCGGTTGTAACGGATGATTTTCGGGGCGAACCAGGGGTACTTTAGGCGTTCCATGACCCCCTTCCTGATCAACATCCACCCCATCCCGCACCAATCAATCCGGTATGGCTCGGTCCGGTTTACGATATCCGTATCGTTGCGAAACGAATAGATATGGTCGATATCATATAAAGGTAGTGGCGGATTATTTTTCTCCGGGTATGGGAAATCTCGTTTAACAAAGTACCCTGCCGCTGGTAAACCGTTAGCCTGATAATACCACCCTGTTGCAACATCGACGTCCATGGTGATCAGGGAGTCGAAATCTGCAGGGGAGAAATCAATGTCCGAATCAATCCATAATAAGTAGTCGTAGGGGAGTTGATTTGAAAAGGGACTTTGGTATAAACCATTAGAGTAGCTTCCACCCCCGACTTCACAACGAATTTGGTGAATTTCTGGTGAGTATCCTTGGGATAAATGAACTTTTAAATTGTTCTCCCTGAGATAATTTACCAGGTTTATTAAATTTAAAACAAAATTTCTAGAATACTTGCAACCCGGTAGACAAATGACCAGGTTACTTCCTTCGAAGATTTTTATATTCATTTCAAATAATTCGCACTTTTTCATGGCCTAGACGGATCTGCGGATCAAGCCAAATTTTAGATCCTTGCTCTTTTAAAGAAAGCTGAAAAGACACATCTTCAGACAGAGACTCGATGATTTCGGGAGAAATACGGACGTTCTTAGGTGCGAACCAGGGGTATGGCAACTTTTCCATTACACCTTTTCGGATTAACATCCACCCCATTCCTGCCCAATCTACCGCATACGGTTCACTTTTAGATTCTACTTCTGTATCAGGAATCAAACGGTAATAGTGTTTTGAGTCATAAAGAGGTAAGTAAGGGTATGTTTTTCCCTTTTTACACTCAGTCTTTTCCAAAAAACCACATGATGTGTTTCCATCTGTCTGATAATACCACCCGGTTGCCACATCAACATCCATAGCCAGAAGACGTTGAAAATTTTCAAGAGTAAACACTATGTCTGAATCTATCCATAGAATATAATCATAGTCCACATTTTGGTTCAAAAAAGGAGTCTGGATTACACCGTTCAAAGAGTCACCACCTCCGCAAATATTTCTAAGTGTATGTATACACGGGGAATAAGTTTGAGATAATTTTACGTCAATACCTTTGACGCTAAGGACACTACATAGCCCCACTATGTTTACTAAAAAATTACCAGAGTAGTAGTCCCCGGGCAGGCAAAAGATAAATTTTTTCCCTTCAAACTGGTCTAAAAAGTCAGAGTTCATGGTGCACTGTTAGTGTTCAGTGCACAGTATAGCATGCTTTTGCCCTAGTTGATGCGCATGATGAATGCGAGTGAGTACCAAAGGGGTTCAACGGCAGACACACCTGACAAGCCGTGTGAGTGACCGGTGGAGGGGCTTGCGCCACCTGATAGGCTGTTTTGATTGCCTGGTGAACAAGGTCCACCAACCGCACAGGCTCCACCTCCCCCTGTCCAAGTATCTACCCCTGTAAGTACTGCTACAGAGGCAGACGAAGAAGTACCTGTTTGTATCGTTCCACCCGTAACACCAGTTACACCGTGAACGTGGCGGGGAATGTGCTGCAAATCCAGGGAGAATGCGTCAGTGTCACCTGTTAGGGTCGGGCCGCCACTTTGACCAGGATTCGTATTCGTAGCTTTAATAAAACGATCCGTTAGATTAGGCGTGACTATTGTCACCCCATTGCTTACAACAGAGTCGCCATTACAGAGGGCCCAGTTAGGGTTAGCTTGTATATCCTCTACGCTGCCCGACCACATAATGATGCCACCGACCGGTGTAAAGCCGCCGTACTCAGGATCCACGGATACCGTGAACTGGGTGATGTCGCTATCATCCGGGTCTCCGGGTGTTGGATCGATTTGTTGCTGGGTAACAAGAATACCAGTTCCCTGTGCTACTGCGCTGCTGAAGCGAATATCGAGTTCGTTGGCTAGGTCTAGTGCAGTGACAACGGAGAACTGAGATACGCCATTAGCGACATTTTGAGAGTTTAGAGCACCACGGATGACACTCTGGCTAGCAAGCTGTACGAGGCCGGCACGACTATCAGTGGCGTAGACGCTAGGTAGTTTTTCAGCCGGCGCGGCCGTGATATCACCTGTTGTTAGCGATTTAAACTCTGTGTCGCTACTGAAAAATATGGATGTACCTTTGCCAAACGTTAACCGAGAGTCATCCTGCATAATCAGGTTGCTCTTGACAATTACATTATTCAGTACCTGGTTGGTGACGTTGCCGGGTTGGCCTTCGGCGGCCAAGGGGATGGCAAATTGCTCACCGGATCGCAGGTCGAATACGGTCGTACCGATGTAGTAGCTACCTTCTTCGTTCATGCCGGTCGCATATACGCGACCACCGTTCTCCTCGACAATAATCTTGCCAAGAGCGAAGTCTTGCTCCAGCGGGTCGCCTTGGAATGTGGGGAACGCGGTATCGTAGTTCAGATAACCGGTCCATTCCCAAGTGTGACCCGATGCTCGGATAACTGATGGGCGACGGAGACCAATGCGGAATCCTGTCGCAGACGCACTAGCCGAGGTCTTAATGGTGATTGGCGTAACCGAAGGACCAAGATCGGCCGTACCAATGCTGTACCAAACACCAGAACGCTGACGCATTGTTTCTAGTGCCACTTTGGTAACGCTTTCATCCGGATCTTCAGTTAGTTCGGGGTAATCTCGATCTTGACTAGGGTAGTGACCTGCTGTGAAAACGCTACGGGCCTGTGAGCCTTGGGTCAGATAAGTAACGTATTTACCAATGGAATTGACTTCGATCGTATTAGGATATACCTGCTTGTAATCAATAATCTGGGTTACAGTGAGTGGGTCGCTGCGTAGTTCGTTGGAATCGTTTAGAGGGTATCCGGATACTCCCTCTTGTTTCTCCATGACGTAATATGGTTGGGGGCGACGCATACCACGGGATTTTTCGTAACCCTCCAGTACCACGCGATAGGTGCGCTCATCATCTTTTCGTTTGTCAGTTGCCCGGATTACTTTAACGGTCGACTTATCAAACAGGAAGTCTAGGCTACCAAAAGCACCCTCACCTGTGAGGCGATAGCGGAACGCATAATCGAAACGCTTCAGGAGATAGCCATCATTATCAAGATCGGTTTCTTCTTCAGCAATTAGACTGGTGGTGACAGGAATGTACCAGGACGGTGAGCCGGTCACCGTGTTAGCCAGTTCTGCTGCAGTGTTAGGAATATCCTCATAGTCAGATGGCTCGGTGTCCCATACGAATATTTTAGAGTCATCGCCAAGGGCGCTGAAACCGGAACTTGATGAGGCAACGACTTGTAGGTCACCTGAGTACAAGATGGAGTTACCCTCTTCGTCAAAACCATTAACGTACACACGCTTTCGGTTTTGGCGTGCAGGGCCACCAGAAAGCTCCCAAGTGGTGTCGCTAGTTTTACGGGTATAGGTGAAACCGCCAAAACCAATTGTGCTCGCTGATGGCGGATTGTTCAGAGCAAAGGGAGATGCCACATTGGAGCTCTGGACATAGATACGAATTGTGCTGGGTGGTTTGTTGTCTGGTGTGCGGTTCTCGTAAATATAGGCAAGCGTCTTCAAGTAGTCGATCACCATTCCAGTGTTGATCTCGATGTCCTCTAGGGTGGGAGGACGACCGTCGGCCAGCGTATCATATGTCAACGGCAATGGCGGGATGATTTGGGTGATACGAGTTCCGCTATACCCGGGCGCCGTAGTCGCTTCGTCCTGACTAAATGAGCGAGCCTTGTAGCCGATACCACGCAGCGAGATGTCACCGAAATCGGAACAGGAGTTCGTGATCGACAGGTCAGCGCCAGATTCGGACACAAAGTGGTCGCTGTTGCCAATAACGAACACAGACACAATTTGGATGGTGGAATCGTTTGATCCGCGCATACCAAAGTGACGATACTTGAACTCGTCAGTGGTACAGATCTTGTATTGCTTACCACCGCCCAACTCTTTATTGGTCGGAGGATCTTGGAAGTAGGTGGTAGGCTGGAAGCAGTTGGGGTCGGTCTGTAGGGAGACTTGGGTGAAGTTCGCGGTCACCATGGACTTGAAGCCGCTGACACGGCTACCTTCGGCCCACAAACCGTTGAGGCCGAAAATACTCCGGACTGAACAGTTGAATACGTAGGGGGACGAGGACCGGGTGCTGTTGATGTCGGGCAGTGGAAGGATCGAGCCGTCCGTGTCGCGGATACGTGTCGCACCAGGGTACGCGACCGGGGCGTTGGCGCGGCTATCACCACCGTCAACTAGGAGTCCGGTTTGGTTCTCCTCGATGTCCTGAGCCCGATTAGTTTTGTCCTGGGGGATTGTGGCAACAATTGCGGTTTCGGCCGGAATCGCCTCAAGACCCTCGGATCCCCAGCCATCGATATCCCGGAATAGACTGTTAAGCCGACTATAATATGACGATTCGCTACCGCTGCCGTTAATTTCTTCCTGGGAGGCGAATGTCACAGAGGTGACGGTGTTGTGGCTCCGAGCGTATTGCGGGTTATCGGTAAAAGTAAGTAGAGAGACATAGGTACCGCCCGTAACCTTAAAGATTGCGGTCCTTTTATCCTGCGGATCGTTTTGGACCGGAGTGAGTTCTGGCACGTACATCGGACGAATACGTACCTTGCGAAGGTCGGTACCGTCGATACTGATGCCACGAGGTACGATGAGTCCACCGGTCTGCGGATTAACACATGCCAGATTGTCGTAGTACAGGTCGTCGTTGATATTGAACGCACCGTTTACGTACTCTAGGGTGACGATCCAGTTGCTGCTGGAGGGTGTGGTCTTTTCGATACGGGCGATGTTACCAACACCACCAGACTGACTATAAAGGACGCGGCCCAGATTGAGTTGGAGAGGGGGCTGCGTGGACACAGGGTCGCCGACATCGACGATGAGGTGGGTGACTCGGTCACCCTGAGAGACGCTACCGACACTGTATCCGGTATCGACACGTTGAACCAGTCCGGTTTCGTCGGTGATGGTAAGGGTGGCCAACGAACCCGGCGCATTATCCACATAGTAGTCGCCAGGGGCGAGTTCGATCATCACCCGATCGTAACGATCATTAGCTTGCCCTGAACGACGCGACTCCCGTACCGCCTCAATCAAAGCGCGTTCCAGGGTGCGGAAAGGACGACCTGGGTCGACGCCTGCATTCCCCACCGAGTCGTCGCCGATACTGGGATCGACAAAGATCGTATTACGCGTAGTCGATATGATGTTCGCAGTACCGTTGCGGTCGCAACGGGGGGCGTTGGCCACGGAAATGAGTCCTCCGGTACCGTTTGCATACAAAGCAACGCTGGTATTGTATACGCGGTAACACTTACCCAAGGTTGGATCGGTTTGGGAGGGTTCGAAACTATACGTTCCGGAACTAGGTTCCGGGTAACGGGCCGGCAACGGTCCACCGTCGGGACACTCGGTGGCCGCACGATCTCCGATATACTCACGACCCCCACAGGACAAGAAGTTACCCAGGACCGGATTACACTCGGTTCCCGGTGCCTCCTCGAATTTCCACTGGCCCGTAGCAGCATGATAAAACAACTCCAGATGGGCGTCGCGAATGTTGACAATCCAATCGTCACTGGAATTATTAAGTAGCTCGCCGGATACCGGGTTTTGTCGGATAATTAGCGGGAAACGATCAAAGGTTCCGCTGATGTCCACAACTGCGATGCGGTCCGAGTCGACCGGAGACTCGGGCAGGGTAAGTACGATACTGCCATTACTGGTATCAGCAATGACTCGATCCCAAATCGCAGCGGTATAGGTACTGTTGCTGATGATAGGGGTGTTTGTCAGGTTTTGCGGATACGTATTCAGGTTGCCGACAAACGTATTCGGTCTGATATCGACGTAGCCGGTTCCGACCACCTCGCCGGAGGCTGGGTCGGTTGCCAGGCCATCTCCAGATGAGTTGAGGGTGATTTTGGCCAGCGGCACGTGAGGGTTTGTGACACTTGGCAATGCGCTACCGATCGATACGGTAATCGGGGCGGTCTGGTTCTCAAGGACGTAGAGATATGAGACACTGTCCGCACCACCCAAGATCTGTACAAGCTGACGAGCCCATGAGACAGGGTTGCCATCACGGCCAACCATGGTGCCAGCTTCAACGGTTACACCGATCCCACCCCCAGCCGCAGGGCGGGTCGAGGGTACACCGGGCACTACTACCTGCGATGTGGTTTCATCCCAGCCCAGTACGATGCCGTCGTGAGCCGTACGGCCAAGTGCGGATTCTTGATCTTCTCGGGGATCAGCAATTTCCCAATCCTTGATCCGGTCTCGCTGACGAATCTGCCAACCAGCCTCATCACCTACGGTGGGGTTACCGTAGTAATCGGTCCGAGTATCGCCCGTAAAAAGATGGGATTTTTGTACCTCGTTAAGGTACTGGCTGCTCACGGCCTTGCCGTTCTCAAATACTATGCGATCCACAGTAATAATTATCTTTTCTATATGGCTTTCAACGTATTTTTCACTCTGTGCGGTACCAGATTACACGCCCCAACCACTTCGGACTCGGCCCGAAGGTACACAACTCCACAAGAACGAGAGCGCCGGTTGCTGCGTACTCTCTAGGGTCCGTGCCGGCTCCCCAATCAACATCGTAATCAAAGTATGTGGTAAACGATGTGCCCGGTGTGCCTACAAACCGCATCAGGATCCGTAACTCTCTGTAGAATCCGGCAGGGGTATCGCTGGGATTCGGTACGGGCACTGGCAAATTGTCCGGATTCGTAACATCGAGATCCAGGTAGTTACCTGAAAAAAGGTTGGTGTTGATGGGGCGGTTGACACACGCCCCGCCGAGTTCGATGGGGTTCCCTGTTACGTCAGCGACCCACACCCTTCCATCGGTCGAATTCGTGATCAACTCCCCTTCGGCACCATCTCCAATGAACGGCTCCTCCCCGGGCAGCGATGTTGTCAGTGTCTGTACCGTTGCCTCCATGGCAAATTTAACTCCTACTAAAGGGCTTTCAACGTTGAAAGCAGGTTAGGAGGAACGCAGTGTGGCAACGTATCTTACCGATTCTTGGTCAACCGTCTCAGGTCTCGCTGCGGTCGCTTATGGGTCGGCAACCCGCTACCCAGAGGTAAAGAACCAGGTAAAGGGTATACTGGGTCCCATGCTGCCATCGACGATTATCGAGGAAAGACTGGATCCGGATACGTTCGTGTCCGTTTTGCAGTCCGAATACGGTCATGGCGAGGACTTTGCGCGGTACATCGATTCGCAGGGCGATAGCTTGGATGTGGTCGCTGAAAAGATACGCACCAATGTGATCCAGGCCTACAACGAGATTGCCACATACGAGACATCACTGACCGACGTACTGAGCTATGTGGCTGAGTCGACCGGTATGGATCCGCAACGTGTTAAAAACAACCTCGAAGCCGCTATTCCCGACCTCGGCCTGGTATCCCGTCTCGCAACCAGCGGGCCGATTAATAAGTTGGACAAGTTGCCTGCCGGAACCCGTATCGAGTTGAGCGATAACGTTGATCTAGATCGTGATGGGAATGGAATCAAACTGACAACGGGCTACTTGACTCCGGCAGATTATTTTGCCGAAATAGCGTATCCGGGCATGGGCAGCACGAGTGAGAACCTGCCCGATAGCTTACTCGAATCCATCAGACAAGGGTACAGTGGCTACGCCACCCTCCAACCACTCGATGAGGTGTTGCGTACTGGGATTGCCGACATCGTATCTACAAGCGACCTCAGAGATATCAACAATGTTTCTCGGTCGATTGCCGGGCTGGGTACCACGGATCTGGTACGCGATGTTAGCCGTATTGGCTCTTTGAGCGACGCTGATCTGGCCATGTACGAGTTCGATCTTACCAGCCTGGTTGTGGACATCAACGGATACACTGTTTATGAACCTTTGACCGATTCAAGCGGTGACTATCTCGATCCCCGTCTCCTGCCCGATTACGAATCCACCAATAACGATCCGGGCAACGGCTTACCGGTATCCTCACGACCGCGCTCCAGCACATTTACATAATGGCCACAGAAATCTTCGGACCACTACTTCCGCTTCAACTTGACAGCAGGAATGTCAATGACATTGTCCGAGCTATTCAGTCGCGTATTCATATTGAGTCGGGTAGTCAGCTAACCGATTTCACGCCAGCCTCACCTCTAGCGGCGATTAGCGAAGGTCAAGGATTCGCTCAAGCCGAGCTACTATATTACCTGAACGCAATGCCTGAGGCCGTGACTATCCAGTGGTTGCGTGCCCTCGGGGTGCAGAGACGGATCGGGTCGAGAGCGTTGGTCCAGGTAACTTTTTTTAAAGTGCCGGGCTACACCCGACCTGTGACGATTCCTTCCGGCGTTCGTGTTTTCGCCGGTAGCGGTCAAGCCTATGTTCTTCGCGATCAAGTAACGATCACAGGAGACAGCGCCACAGTGACTGCGCAGTCTGAGAGGTGGGGGACTGTGTATAACGTGCCCGCCGGATCGATTAACCGGATCGAACGTAACTTTCTCGGACTCGATACTTTGACTAATGAGTCTCCGGCCACGGGCGGCACCGACCTGGAGACGATCGACGAAATGAAGCTCAGAGCGTTCGAGCTGTTTGGGAGACGTAACCTTACATCGAGACTGGATTTTGAACGCGAAGTCCAAGCCGTAGCGCCCGAAGCGACTCTGGTACGAGTGATGTCATACGAGGAGAGGTTTGGCGAAGACTCTAGAGGGGTGTTTGTTGTCGCCGGAGGAGACGATGGCTCGCCACTGGAGGCCACAACCCAATCCTTGTTGTTGACGTCGTTGCGTGATCGCGTGCCTCTGGATGTGAAAGTGTATCTGGCCTCGCCCACCATCATCCCTGTCGAAGTAGTACTTAGTGTGCAGTGGGACCCAAGGGTGACAACCACGTTCACGGATACGTTGGCGGAAAATTTAAAAAACACCTTGCTCGATCTTGTGTCACCACAGTCCATTGGATTGGGTAACGACCTTCTGCATACCAGTGTGCTACGCCCTGTCCTGGAGCAGGATTTTGTTATCGATGTGCCGGTCTTAGATATCAAAGAGATGGTGCTTGATCCAGAGATTACAGGTGCGACGGATGGGGTTTGTGGAAGATTTGTTGGGACGGAGAACGAGACTACGGGTGCGTGTGAGTACGTATACGGCCAGGTAGTTGATAAGACGTCGACTACCCCACTGGTATCGCCTAATTCAACGTCTAGTTACCGCCTGTACCGAGCCATCGTATCATTGACCTCGATTGTCGACTTTAGCACACTAACCTATACCTACGATAACCTATATGATATCGTCTAATAGTACTTGGGATCGCGAAGCGGCGAAACCTACCGTATCTCCGGCTTTCAGCCGTGGCGTAGCCAGGGTTGTTTACGAATTTGGTAACAGACGTTCGCAAAAGATATTCAGCCACCGCCTAGGGAGTATTACTTTTCGAGATACGCTCGGTACCGAATTGACTGAAAGCCGGGATGGTGTTATTAAACAGACGTACGGCCAACGTAGTGTCAATGGGTACAGGTATAAATCAGTATCGCACAGCCACATCTTACCTACGCTACTGAATAGCGATCTTGATGTGTATGGCCACGGAACACCGGTTAAAGAGGGGTACGAGAACTGCGCGTTGATCGGCGCTACGTGTGCGGATGGTTCGGATACTCGTTGTTCGGTGGGGAAGTGTGTTTATGGGCATCTGACCCAAGTGTCTGGTGACAAGTGGCGATACGACTCCTATACGGTGCCGGATCTTTATTACTTCGTGTACGGTACTGAATCTGTTACCCTAAGATCGATAACAAGAGGGGTGTTTAAGTTGCCGGCAGGTGCTGGTACGGTTGACGTGGACAAGCCGGCCAGTCTGTCCACCACCGTCTACTTACCTCCCAAGACGTATACGGCTGAGACTTTTGTCCGCAGGGTTGTCGTAGCGTATCATGATGCTGGCGATGTACGGTCTCTGACCGATTCTGTTGATAATTTCATCAGGGCGTTACTTGGCAGGAATTATGCAGAGGTGCCCGTGGAGGTCGAAATCAGAGATCGCGTTCTGGGTGCAGTGAAATCCGTATTACTCACCTCCTGGCATACGGTTGTCGACGAACAGATTGATGCAGTGTGGAGACAACGGTACGAAGGCGCCGACCTGACCAATCGCGACTTCATGGTTGCGTGTTATGGAGTGTTGACCACTTTGTATGAAAGCGGGCTGCAGGTTGCGTTGAGTGGGATTAAGGCGTCGCGGGTTAATGCCGACAATAGGGCTGGGCGTCCTGTGTATGAGCGTTTGCCAGGTGTGTCGGGGGCGTATAACGATGAGGGGCAGGATACGGTTGCTAAATGGCTGACAGCCGGATCTGATACTGAGTTGTCCGGTAGTAAATACCTCATCGACACGTTCTATAGGAACTATTTGGACCCGGATACATGTTACCCATTGAATCTGGACTGGCTGGCCCAGCACTACGGGTTCACGAGCAATTTGTGGGATAATAGTTGGCCGGCCAAGGTAAAGCGCACCTTGCTACAAAATGCGCACGTCAACAAGGTAACTGGTTCCTTGTGGACCACAGATCCTGACCAGGATACTCTACGTAAGATTGATTTTGCATGGATTGAACGCAGCGCGGTTGATACGGTTACGGGCGAGGTTTCTTTGGCATACAGATACAGCGGTAAAGAGTATGATGCGGTGTCCGGCCTCACAACAATTTCCACCAGCAACAATTTAGTTATCGACTCTAGCGCTTGGCAAGGTGTGTTACCTTCTCGCGGATCGATGGTGACTTTACTATTTATGTTCTGGGTATTTGGAATCAAAGCCCACACCCCTTCCGAGCTACGTTACGACTCCAGCGATAACACCTACGTTGTGCGTAGCGGGTTACGTAGTAACGAGTCCGTGGCCCCCGTAAACACTCCGTACGTTGTGGATGTTTTAAAAGTCGGTAGCGATACTGATGCAGAGGTGGGAACTTATCCCAACCAGCTAATTGCGGACATAGGGACGTGCCAAGATAAGACCTCAGCCAACACCGTTGTGATCCGGATGCCCTTCTATTATAATAGGAATGGTAGGAGTTGGGACGCTGCGAGCCGAATTGTTGAAAACTACGTGCCATCAACATCGATTAAGAGGTTACAATATGCTTATGCTGCGGCCGATCTTTTGGTGGCCGATGACGTATTTTTTGAGCCTGTATTGTAATGGCAGCCGACTTTATTAAGACCATTGCGGCAATGCACCAGGCCCAGACCCGGGTCGTAGAAGCTCTTGGTGTGCCGTATGCCGACCCGTTCAACGAAGAAGCCACTATCGCCGATGTAAATGATCCGGAGAAACTTGGACGGGTCAAGGTCACAACCCGGGACGGGATTACTTCGGACACTTGGATACCGGTCTCCGGCTCAAACAGCGGGACGCTGAGTGCGAGATATATTGGTGCTCAGGTGTTGGTCGGGAAGACCAATGGCCGGTCGGAAAATATGTATGTAATCGGTATTACACGTAGTGATCCGGAGGTGGGTATTAATGGCCACCCTATCCAGCTCCCGATTATCGATGAAAGCATGGCGGTCTGGAACGCGTCGACCGATGCGGGGATGAAGTGTAATCAGGGTAACGCGGGCAGGATGTACGTCCTCAGTAACGAGATGAACGAGGATGTGGTGGTGTGTTTACGCCGTACCAGTAATCAGACAGGGTCGAAGCCCTCGTGGGCGTGGAAATCGATAACAAGCGGGTTGTGGGTAGAGAAGGGATTTAATCCGGGCAACGAAAGCACACCGGCTATTACGCAGGCACAGAGGGGGAATCCGGGCATACCTGAGTGCACCGAAGCGTTGCTGGGTGAGGTTCATGAGTTTACCGAGGACCGTGGATTCCGCACCACAACGGTAGTTTGTAGACGAGACGAGAACAAAGACTTTACTTGGATGCCGATCAGTGCGCCTCCGGTATTCTTTAGGACCACGCTGCCCACGTGTACCGAGAAGGTTCATGGCATGGAGGCAGTTATTGATAACGGGAATAACTCCGAACTGGTTGTTTGCCAACGGTACCAGGGAAAGATGCTGTGGGTTAAGCAAGGCAAAAGGATTCCACATAAGTTTTATAGCAAAGAAGAGCCTTTAGACCGTATTAGTTTTTTGACTTTGTACAAAGACATACCTGCTTTGTCAGAGTCACCGCTTTCGTCTACGGGGTATGACTGGGCTGCAGCCAGCGATATCGTAACGACCACATTCGATGCGGCTATAGGCTCTATCGACATCACTGGTACGGACCCGAGGCTCAAAGAACTGCTGAAGGTGGCGGGAATGGTTCCTGCTACAGCGTTTGATGGGGCGCAGGCAATGAGACGGGTGGCCGCTGAAGCGTTGTTAAAGAGGACGGGCATACCTGTCGACACCCTGACCGAACTAATCCGGTCCGAACTGGATAGAGACGGCGTATTAACGCAATCTACGGCTCAGATTCTTGCCGGAGTTGGTAGTGCGGCTGATACCCTGGTAAACGGAGTCGTTGGTGGAGATATCGACGGTGCGTTACAGCAGATCGGTACAAGTACATTGCGGAATACGTTACTTTCCTTAGAGCCGCGTACGGCATCGGTGATGACCGGGCTGATGTCCGGTGGTGTTATGGGGGCCGTGGACAGTGCGGTGGCTGTGGGCCTTGATCAGTTGCCGGATGAAGTGAATAAGTATGTGTCACCGGTCCTAGGTATCGCAAAGAATCTATTGTTATCCGATTATCCCGCTTCGCTTGACC
>Ga0208018_100094_pt1 | contig 34982 bp, 26 predicted proteins | sample 31_taG_FD_184105 | JGI IMG/M metagenome (GOLD analysis project Ga0208018, IMG submission 184105) | Marine viral communities from the Gulf of Mexico - 31_GoM_OMZ_CsCl metaG (SPAdes) (version 2) | ecosystem: Environmental > Aquatic > Marine > Oceanic | place: Gulf of Mexico | collected 2015-07-12 | reverse complement strand
ATTCGTACGGTGGTAATAATGTCCCGATTCCCAACAATTCCGGGCCTATTGCCAAAGATCTGGGGATTAAGAGTACAGGTCTCGGAGACCCATTGGTGGCTAGTAATCCTAGGAATCTGGGTGACTCTCTTGAGATTGAAAGGATAGGGGACACAGGGGAACCATTTTTCCGTGGACGTTTTGCTGACCAGATTGAAAACCTATTAGAGCACGCGTATTCGTACGAGGCACTGTCGAAGGGATTGAAGGCTGCGGATAACAACATAACCCGTATTGAGTCGGTAGAGAAGAAACTGATCGATTCGTTGTATAATCTGCTCGGTGCGATTGTGTACAATAGGAAGTCGAGCGGGCTGCAAACGGCCATTATACCTCGTCTTATCCGGGATGTAAGGGAGAATTCTCAGGCTATCAAAGACCTTTACAGGTTTACCCGTAGGCTCGATGCCGTCAAGGATGGAGGTACGGCGGGAGTGAATATTACCAGCCGGCTCGCTGCATCGTTTCAGAATATCCCTGATCTTAATAATTTGCTACGTATTAATAGGCGTGAGGCACTAAAGGTGTTACGTGGTGGGGTTATTCCAGCCCATCGGGAGTGGAAGACGATGGATCCGGGGAATAATGGATACAAACCCGGTGGTATCGGAAACTACGATCGCACCATACCAGATCCGTACCCCAACGAGCGTACGTTGTTTGATCGGGATAGGGTGCTGGCTATCAGCGCGGAAGCGAAGCTGGGTGATAACTCGCCGCCGGTAGAAAGGACTTTGCTCGATATGGCTCTGTCGCCCGATCAGGTCGATGCGATTAGGGCGTTGCCGTCTATGGGGCGTAATCTGGTTGCAGATGTGGCCCGTATCGGATCCGATGCCTTGAACAACGGCCTTAGCCGTGACGAAGTCGCGGACCAGTTGCGTCCGGTCCTTGGTACGGGTGAAAGCTCACTATACGATGCTGTCACAGGTCGGGAGGGCCAGAGCAGTTGTGAATAAAAAGGAGTTAGCCAAAGAAAAAGAGTTGGTCGCTGAGATGACCAGGGATATTGAGAAACTAACCCCTGAGCAAAAAACCGAACTTTTAAGGTTGAAATGTCGTACTGAGTTTGTATCATATGCTAAGTTCATTACCCGTAGTGTAGGCAGCAGTAGTGTATTCGAGCCATATAAGGTCCACGAGCTTATTTGTGAATATGCTCAGCGTATTTGCGATGGAGAAGAGGGATACAGAAGAACAACGATCTCACTACCCCCTAGAACCGGCAAGAGCATGCTGATCTCCAAAATCATGCCTTCATGGCAGCTAGGGCGCAGTCCAACTGCTCAGTTTATTATGGCTAGTTACGCCCTTAAATTGAGCCAGGAGTCCAGTAGAGCCATACTTAATTTCGTGACAAGCGAAGCCCATCAGTGGATATTTCCTGAGTGTACGGTTCTAGAAAAGAACTCGAATCTTAAAACTATACGCTCTGAGCAAGGTGGGATTATCATGTCGGCTTCTGCTGGAGCGGGCGTTACGGGTTTTGGTTTTGGAGTGATTAGTGAGGAAGATTTGCCTGGTATCGGAATCCTAGACGACCTTTTGGAGGACGGTAATTCCGCTCAAGTTCTTGACTCAACTTTTTCTTGGGCTACTACGCAGTTCCTCACTAGAGGTCTCCCTAACAACTGTGTTGCCAGTATTGGTACCAGATTCCATAAAGAAGACGTGATCGGTAGATTGCTTGCCAGTGATCCGGAGGGGTGGCTTGAGCTGAATGTGCCGGCCCTTTGCTTGGATGAAGAAAACGACCCCCTGGGTAGGAAACTTGGTGAATCCCATTGGCCAGAGTTTTTCCCAGTCAAAGCTTTGGAGTCAATCAGGAAACAGGACGAAAAGACGTTTAACACACTGTACCTGGGCCGTCCTCAGGGTGAAAGCGGGGCGTTGTTTAAGGACTTTTGGTTTGAGTACCACGACAAAAATAAGCAAAATTACGAATACGTGTTTGCCACAGCGGATACGGCTTTGAAAAAAGAGGAGATAAACGATCCGTCGGTTATCTGTATATTTGGCGTTGTCAAGAAGACGCGCAAACTCCATCTGCTACATGTGTACCAAGAACGCTTGGAGTTTCCAGAACTGCTTAAGGCGATGCCTGTGTGGTTGAAACTTTGGAGGGTCAGAGCTTTATATGTCGAAAGCAGGGCGTCAGGGTTGCCCTTGCTTCAGATGCTGCGAAAAGAGCTTCAGATCGCCGTCAAAGAGGTTGTACCTACCAAGGACAAGATCCTAAGGGCTAACGAAGTGGCTCCTGTTGCCGAAGACGGACGCGTATCGATCTACTCAGAAATTCCGAGTCTCGGTGATCTGATGACTGAGCTTTGTGCGTTTCCTTATGCAAAACATGATGATTTTGTTGATAGCTTTTGTATGGGGCTCAAAATCTACCGTGACGAAATTATGGGATCGGCTAAGACGGTACATGGTGGGAGCCGGATTCATCTGCCGACTACAAATTACAGCGGTGGACAACAACGAATGACAAGTCGTCTAGGCCGAGGTTCACTAAAGACTTCGTATTTGTAGGAAAATTGTGCTATAGTACATACGTACGTGTTACAACGGAGGACAATGAGTTCTGAGTTCAAGTACAGGGTGGTATTTTTCACGCAAAAGGGGTGTCCAGCCTGCGAAGCCATGCGCACCGTATGGTCAAAGGTCGCGGGAGAAGTGGCCGAAGAGTATCCCGAGCTTCGTGTAGGTTGGGGTATGTTTGACGTCCTTGAAGACAATTGGGAGTTCCTTGAGTCTCTGGTCCCTGGCGAGTCGGGCCAAGGTACACCGGAGTTTGCTGTATTCGATGCAGAGTGCAACCTTGTTGCGTTTAATGGCGAGGGCATTATGGCGGCCAGTCAGCTCAAAGACTTTGTACTAACGTCCATTCGCAATTACTGATGGAACTTAATTCTAAGAACAAGGGCAGACGGACCGAATACGAGATCACTCGTGACCGTCACATCAGGGAGAATATGTGGAAAGCATCGCATGCCGCCCGCAAAGTATCGATGTTCAGCGGTTTATCCTTCGAAGAGCTTAGGTCTGTGGCCCTAGAGGCTATGGTCAAACTGTATGAGCGGTGGGATCCGAGCAAAGCGAACTTCAGTACGTGGCTGAACAGGTCGTTAACGTTCCAGGTACTTAATTATCTCCGCGATCACTCCCGAATGATTAAGATGCCGCGTCTGTATGCGGATACGTACTTGAAGATACGGAAAATTATCGGAGATAATCCGGATATCTCGGACGAAGATGTGGCCCGCAAGACCGGACTGGACACTTATGTGATCGGTGAGACCCGTAAGGCGTACCAGATCCAGTACCTGGAAATCAACGAGGACACTGAGATGCCTGTTGACGGCATCGACCTCGAAGAGGACTCGCTCCAGCGGATGTTTGATGATTACAAGGGGACGTTGGAGAGGTTGGCGGATCTGCCGGAATCCGAATACGAATTCTTGGTTGACGTTTACATCCACAAACGGGCGTCATCGACCATTGCCCGCAAGAATCCTGGCGTGAATACGGCCGAAAAGGTTCGTGAACGTACCCAAGAAATTCTATCCAAGGTGTTGTCGGAAGAATGCCAGCTCGATATGTGACTGTTGCGGGGCAACAGTATAATAAGAAGCAGTATGGGCAGCGATGGTCGGGTATAGTGTCCGGCTATGAGCCTGGCGTTACCTTGTCCCCGGGCGATACTGCGTTTCTCACCGAGTCGGTGTCTGGCATTTCCCGGTTCGCAAAGATTATGGCGCGGGGGAGGGTTACGTTTCGTATCGTCCAGCAGACGTTTAATGGCCGCAGGGTCAAGGGGGTGGCTATGGTCACGCCCGGATCCGGACACGAAGTGTGGATCGGGAAGCAAGTTGTAATGAAAGCGTTGTTTCCGCCCACTAACGCGCCCGATCCGGCCAAAGAGAATCGGCGCCAAGTGTTGCGGGCGTTGCGGAACATCATCGAACCGCAGATCCGGCAATACCGCAACCAATTCCTAGGGAAGTCGGTCATCAAGTCGTCGTTGACGGGTAAGCCGATCTTCGGGGCGTATCACGTCGATCACGTATACCCATTCATACGACTTGTCGAGGAATGGTGCAGGGAGAACGGCTACGACCTAGAGACGATCCCAGTCCGGTGTCGTGGTACGGATTGTCGACTCCAGTCGACAGATATGGCCGAGAGCTGGTTCGATTATCATGCCTTCCATGCCGAATTCCAGGTCCTTGATGCGTCAGAGAATACCTCAAAAGGGGCTCGATATTTTGGAAGGGGGAAACAGTTCCCCGAATAGCCGAGCCGCTTCGTTGGCCAAGATGTCACCGATCTGCGTATCACTCCGCGCGATGCGGTTGAGCCAGGGCTGGTCGGGATCGGGTGTGTCGCTGTACCCGGATACCATTGTGTACACGGGCTTCGTCTCACGCCCCGTATACATAACGGAACGGTCCTCGGCATACCTCCGTCGCAAGTAGCGAATCACGGGTGAGTCGGAGCCCTGCTGCTCCAGCTCGATTTCTAACGCCCTCAACGAACTCTGCAGGGCACTGAACAGCTTCTCGCCCTGGTTGTCGCTACTGATTTCGACCGTTACCGCACCGACGGAGCGAACGTACTGAGAAATGTTGTGCGTAACTTCACGCGTATACGCCTCGGTAACCGCCCTAAGGAATTCGACACGTGCTGATTCGGCCACCTGCGAAACAGCTTCGCGCTTCATCATGTTGCGAGCGGAGTCCTGGATGACGTCTTTGATGAAGAGGGAGAGTAGGGATTTGACCAACATTAGTCGTTAGCGGTAATACATTCTAGTACTTTGGCCACATCTGCGGCATTTTTTGATCTATTAGACGGGTCGCCTCTCTCATAGCACTCGTTCCAGATTTCAGCCGCCCTTTCAGGTGTACTGGCCTCGTTTATTTCTTTAATCCAGTTCCTTCTTACACACTGGGAGCTAATATTTCTACCAGTCTTAATTTCATTAGCCGTGAACTCTAGCTGTTGTTGCAGGTTACAGTTTCTGCCGCAACCTTTTGCTGCAATTTCATCTGCTCTACTTCCACATAACTGAAATAACCCATAGGCTGTGCTGCCAAGGATTTGTGATCTCGACTCCGCCCTTGTACACCCTGTACCAGGTCTGGATCCGTTATGCCTATCTGGTTCGAGAGAGCTTTCAGTAATTGCATTCCCTATTACACCTGCATAGGCATTTTTGCTGTTAATTCCCACAGACCTGAGCATACCCATAATCTGATTAGCAACTCTTTTCTTTTCTTCAGATAATTCTCCTTTGTATGTACACTGGGCATTCGGGAAGTTGCCAGACATGTCTACGCTGCCTTCTCGCCCAATATTCAAGAAGTTCTGTATATCCTGTGCCTCTTTACAGAATACTTCGCAGGAATTCTTTCCATCCTTAAGCTTCCAGCACAGATCGCCGAGGGACCGGATATACCCATAATAGTCCTTGGTGTATTCGAATTCGCTCGTGGACTGAAACGCGCGGACATAGTCCTCGAACGTGGGGACTTGAATCTTGGCGGTGGTATTACCCCAATCCGTAATCCCTGTCAACGATACGCGCAGATCTCCCTGACTCCACGTATAACGTACATTCTTCACGAACCACTTAGAGAACCTGCCGGCAATCCAGATCCCCGGATCGATATCGGTCGGCCTACCTTTTTCTATCCACTCATCGTACCTAGTGATCAGTGACAGGACTGTGCGGCCCGGAACAATCCTAAGGGCTCGTGGAATACCTCGGAATTCGGTCTGAATCTCAGCACCAGTGGTGGCAGGAGCCGTTTGGACACCTGTACCGTACCTGGATCCGCTCTTTGCGCCGACCGCTGCGTTGTTTACGGTTCCTGGTGCCAAGTGGGCAAGGATCATCTGGCCCTCGGGCGTATCGATGTATACGTGGTTGCCAAAGTAGTCACCGCAATCGTTATTCTCATTACTCTCAACAGTACATTTAGATTCAGCAACTCTATTCAAGGTGGCTCCGTTTATTAAATATATAGGGGCACGATCGTTACCATTAATGTCGACACCTTTGTGTGTACCTGTAGGTCTCACTTCTCCATGCAGTGAATCCACATTACCAGCCACATCAACATACTTTTTTACCATGTCAATGTCGATAAATCTCCCATCTGCCCATTGGACATGAAGGTGTGCGCCAGTGCTTCTTCCTGTGCTGCCCACTCTGCCGACAAAAATTCCCCTTTCACCCTGAGCCGGGGACGAGGGTGATTGTGGGTTGCCGGCCTCCTCTAATCCGATCTTTTTTCTTTCCTCGTCGGTCAACTTTTTAACCGGGACTGCATATTTCCATACAATACTTGGGGATATGGTTATCTGACTCACCGTACTTATAGACCCTGGTATATAAAAACGTACGAACTCCGGTCTCTCTGTGGTAGCGGTACCAAGTTTCTGATTCATCTCGACCTCAGTGCCAGGGGTGATATTATCCTGAATGGTTGCCAAATTAACAGTCTCCTGGTAGATCGGCTTATTCCTGCACTTGTCGTTTTCACCGCAAAACCGTAAAAAGTAGTTCGTGGCGATCACGACCCGACCGTTATCCTTAGACAGCGACCCTTGTACCGTACCATCCAGCAGGGCGATGGGCTCGTTACCCGTTACCGTGATCCCATACATATTGACCTTTCTCGCCCTCTTTGTGGTCACCTCGGGGCCACCACCTTCCCAGATCAACTGTGAGTTGGTGTAAGCGTCGCTGAGACGTTTGTCCAAGGGACCAAATTGCCCATTGAACGAAACGAGGTCGGTGCGGGCTTTTTCGAATTTGGCCTTTCGGCGTTGCGGATAGATATCGTCGATCGTGACGGTCTCATCTTCACCCAAGGCGTCTTTGTTATAGTTGTAGCCGAGCCCGCGATAAGAATCGTATTCAGCGTTCGCATTCAGCAAGTTGCGATCCACCTGTCCCGAGAGCTCGTAACCCTCGTAAAGTCCCTTGCCCAGGTAAAACACCGAGCAGCCTTGGTTGATATTAGCGCGTGTACACAGCGATATTTTGTTTACATACTCCTTGATAGGTAACGCTTGATACGTGCCCCCTACACTTTTTACGTATTTGCTAATGACCTCCTCGGCCGTGACATTTTTCTCCTTGAAAGAGCGAGGCATCAGGTAGGTTTTTACGCTTTCTTCGCCCGTCGGATCGGTGCAGAACGTGACACGGTGATCGAACTCTTGCTCGATAATGGTCTTGAGATTATTTTCTAGGGTTTCGTTTTCCTTCAGTTGGAAATTCGATAGGGTTTGGTTGAACGCCACCATTTGTGGCTGTACGCCCAACAAAGTTACTTGGGGGTACGAGCGGCCGTGGGTGATACGGAAGCTCTGTAACCGAAAATATGTGTCCAGCGCGAACTTAGTGCCCGCCACCTCGTACCAAAGTGTTGCTCGGATATGGGCAAAACTGCCGAACAAGGATTGGTGGAGATTAGGGTCCTCGATTTCGGGAAAGGGTCGACACTTGCCCGAAGCGGGTTCTTCGCCTTCCTGGCAAGCCGGCAACATGATGTGGTTCGCTGCCGCCTGACTTACATTCCCATACGCCGCCGCACTATCAAACAGTGCCGCCCAGGCGACACCGGTCATATACGGATCGGTCAGCGTCACCTGGAGTGTCGAATCGCTGAGGGCACTGGTGAACTGTGAAATCTCGGTCTGATACTCGAGATTCATGCCGGTGATGTTCGAGCGCCATGCCAGATTGATCGAGACGTTCGATACCTGTTTTTCGTGAAAAACGATTAGCCGACTACTCGCATAGGGGCGATAGGCTACAGTACACCGGCAGCGATACAGGCTGTGCACTCGTCACCAGATCAGTTAATTGAGTTGACGATGGCGGTGCCGCCAGATCCGGTCGACAGTTCTTGTCCAGCAACGCTGTCGTCGATGGTCAGGGTGATTACGTCGTCAACGGCGAAGCCGTCACCGCCATCGGTGATTGCAGTTAGTGAGGTGATTACACCGCCGGCAATAGTAGCTTCGATCACGGCGTCAGCGTACTGACCAGGGTCGGTCTGGTCGCCGAGGGCGAGGGTGCCAAGGAACACAACGCCGACTTCGTCGCCATCGGCCCCATCAACAGTGTAGCCGCTACCACCGTTGTCCAGCGTTAGCGTAACAATCGGACCCACAGGGGTGACTCCATCGACAATAGCGGACAGCGTAACACTCAGGTTATATACCGCAACCATGAAGTGAAAGTCTTCCTCCCCGGCGATACCTACGTACCGTGTGACGTTGACTAGTTGATCGTTGAGGGCGTTGGCGTAGGGGTCGGTGGGTACGTCGGGGTTATTGACAAGAGCATCGACAATGAGTTCGAGGGTGCCGTAGGCGAACTTCTTGGCTTCGAAACCCATGGTCGGGCCACAACCGATAAATTGGTTGAGCAGGGCGGTACGGGCGGCCGGGGTGTTAGCGCCGGTATTATACTCCAGCACGAGTTTGTTGGCCAGCACAGTGCTGAGGAAAGTTTGCAGCTCAAGCTTATAATTGAACTGCATGCCGACTAATTTCTTGAGTGTGGCAGACATGGTGGGAATCGACCCTGTAATCAAATGTATCTCATATAGCTTTCAACGGGTTGCTACGCGATCCGGACCTTAAGAGTGCTGCCTGTGCGATACATCCCACCTATGGCTACGGCCGGGTCGGCCGCTGCGGCCGCTGCGTCGTCGGCGAACTCGCGCAAACCCGTGAAATCGATACGGGAGAACTCGATGGCCGTGGTTTCGTTCACCTTCCGACACACACCATCCGCCCCGACATAGTACAGCTCCTCTAGCGGTTCGTTCAGGAACAGTTCGCCCCGCTTCGCTGCGCTCGCATCGTTGTCATACAGGTCTTGGACGTAAGCTTTGTTATGGGTGATGTCAGCGGTGAACCGGACACCCCAGCGCGGGAGGGGGACTGCCATATTGATGTGAGCGTATATATCTATAGTGCTTTCAACTCCGTACCATGCTAATATGGTGGTGTTACGCCATCTGTTATGGAATCCATTGTTGTGCTAGGTGCGGACCGGGTCGGCAAGACCACTGTGACCGGTAATACGTTTCGACTACTGCAAGGGTACGGCCTCAACGCTATGCTCGCTCACTTCGGTGCGGTGAGCCACAAAGCTCACTCCCCCACGCAGCAGTTTACCGACTTCGTGCGGGGTGTTGACACTATTGGTACGGATTACCTGATATTCGATCGTTTCGTGTCGGACACCCTTTTCTACGAGCCGTATCGGTACCAGTTGCCTCCAATCCCTGTCCACTGTGCGAGAGAGGCCGAATCTGTGCTGATTGAGGTTTCGGACCGGGTCGATGTGGTTGTGATCCGTCACCCTTGGGATGAGAGTATGGTACAGCGTCATCGCCAGGAAATCTTAGAGCAATGGCCGGGTTGCTCGGCATATTGGCTTGACGCGCAATTAAGAAAGAGAAAGCTGGAACACGAGATGTATTATGAGCATACAGAGCACTATTTGAAAGATGATACCCTAATACCGGCTTCCCGTATCCACTACGTTGACGGTGACCTGTACGATGACGACTACGATCTCAGCTACATTGACTCTCTGGAGTTGAAAGCATAGTAGGAAGGATACGGACAGATCAGTGTGAACCACGATCCCTGCCAACTTCTATGGGCGTTGTGTACTTTGTACATTGCGCCCATTTTTTTGTATCTAAACAACTTACATGGCAAAAGCACGCACCCGCAAGGACAAGGTCACTGAGGCCTCGGTCCCCGGATACGAGGAGATCGCCTATGGCATCCCAGCGTCACGTGGTGACGGTATCCATCAAGTGCATCCGATGAATGAGAACCAAAAGGTGGCTATGGACTACTTGCGGAACAAAACGTTGACGATTCTTACGGGTCCGCCAGGAACAGCGAAAACGTTGTTGTCGGTATACGTTGCATGCGAACGCCTTCAGAAACGACAGATTGACAAGATATATTATGTGAAGCCTATTGTCGATACGCCTGGAGAAAAAGGTATTGGCTATTTGCCTGGCTCGGAGATGGAGAAACTTGAGCCACATCTGGCATCCCTACGGGACGCGCTGAGCGTGTTTATGGCCAAAGGGAAGGCGGATTACCTGATTGACAAGAAGATTGTCGAATTCTTGCCCATTGAGCACTTACGGGGTCGCTCACTTCATCGGTGTATGATCATCGCCGACGAGATGCAGAATGCCACAGCGCACAGTGTGCTTACGATTCTGACGCGCCTTGGCGATCACAGCAGTATTGCGTTGCTTGGGGATGTGGTACAGCGTGACCTTGCGAACCGTTTCGGCAAGGACGGCTTGAGCGATGCCGCTAAGAGGTTACGTGATCTGCCCGACTACGTCGGGCATGTTGAGTTCGGATTCGATGATATCACCCGATCCGAATTTGTGAAGTCGGTTATTTACGCGTACGCCGATTTGTACCGGGAGGGCTAGGTACCTGTAGGCTGGAAGGAAAGAAAAGGCCCGCCGCGAACATCCAACGGTCAACACATTGTGTGGAGGAGTATGGGCCACGTGTCCAATTGGGAATTTCGCAAGCCGAAAGGAATGCGAGACAGAATAACAACTCCCCTAAAAGAAATAACGACCCTTCTGCGTTTTTTATACCCATAGTAAACACCCTATACTACCTAGCTTTCACCTACGGAGTTGAAAGCCTTATAGTAGGATGAAACACCGATAGCATGGCAACCAAAGTTAGCGGAGACTTCGGGCTCAGCGGTCAGTCGCTGATCAGAGCGTTACGTAAACGGACTGCGAAGCGCGAAGGCGATGCAAATTTTGTGGGCCTGCAACGGGCACTAGCACTATCTGATGTTGATGATCCTCAGGCATCATTGAATAACGTGCTGGACAAGATCAGTATCACCGAGGTGGCTGAACGTAATCAGTACGGCGGACCGTATAATTCGTTGGACTGGGGTGTCACTAGCGACTTTATACAAGAAGATATTGACAAATCGTTTCTTAGTCGCCTATCAGGTGCGAGCGTTGGAGGAGGCTCTCTAGGAAGTACGGTATCTATCACCCCACGGATTCGTATTCACGACCGGCTAAGTTTCCTGAACTCGTTCTATGGCGAAGGTAGCTATCCGGGTCTGCATAGTGGGCCGGATGCGCAATTCTATAAGGGGCCGTTACCTAATCATATCGGATACATCAAATTTACGTTCAACACTGATACCGGTGCGGTTACGGTAACAGAACTTAAGGAGACGGATGGGACAACGAATCTTACCGAGTCGCAAATCCTGGGTGGGAAGCAGACCGTTGTCCTGGATCTTGATGAGTACGAGACAACCGGTGGCGTAGTTGTCAATCTAAGTGGGTTCGGAATCTCATTAAAGCTTGAATCTTTGAGTACTTGGACGGTGACTGGAACCGGGTCGTTAGCCAACCTGGTAGGGATTGATAACGCGACAAAGAACGGTGTCAATTCAACGTTTGGGACATTACGATTCAAGCTGGTGCGCCCGTATTCGGTGCTTTATAAGCCGTTGTGGTTCACGCAATCGCCCAATGACGCTAACTCCGCTGGCGGTGCGGATGACCTTGATCCGGCCACCACGAACAAGATATTACGTAATGAATTTGGTACGATCGTACCGTACATAGAAAAAGGATATTGGTACAGCAGGGCGTATGTGGAAACACGGTGGACGCCGACCGAGGCAGCGTTGCTGACCGACAATCAGCAAAACAACACAATTATCGCCGAAGACTCCAATATGAGGTGGCAGATCCCACCACGAGCACTGAGGTCTCAGGCTTATAATTGGGGTGTTAGGTGGGACGGGTACTTGTTAATCAATCCAGGTACTTACGCTCTAGAGGTTCAGACAAATGTACAAATCAAAATCGACCTGGCTATTGCCAGCGACGGGTCTTGGGTGAACGTATTTGACACGGGTAGCAACGCTGCTCAGGAAACAGTGCAGAAATACGTTTCTGCCGAGACATTTGACACAAGTACGGTCAATTCAACATACAAGTATGTGTACGGAGGGGGGGCGAATGACTGGTTCGGATATGTCCCCGTAACAATCCGGATGTACCATGGTGGTCCGGATAAGTCACAGCCGGAACTTATTGTCCCGAGTGAACCCAATTTGTTTATTAAGACAACAAAATTAACCACAGCGGCCACTTATTACACGCAAGAGCATGAGATCACGCTCTCTGGGACTGATGGGGCGTGGAGTGTCGCCAGCACAGGGCTAAGTGATATTATCGCGGTGTTGCAAGATACCGATGCCTCAGTAACGTATCGACTGACAGCGGAGGGGGACAGCATCCTGACATCTCCGGTACCCATTAACTTATCGACCGACGGTACCAATGTAACTAGCGACACAACCGACCTATCCGCCACAACTTACACTCTGAAGATCGCTCCGCTGCGAAGCACGGAGTTCAACGATAATCTCACAGCCCTATGGAAAGGTCGGATCGCCTCACCATCCGCTACGCACCAGAATTACCCCGATATGGTTGACGGCTCCCATGAGCCCAATATCCAAAAAGTTGCGTTTGATTCCAGGCCGGATTGGTGGAAGGTATCCCAGGGTCATCCATATGTGTTGGATAACAATCCGACAGACGATAATACCCCGATTGACGGATTCATACCGAACTCCTTTAAGGATGTGTTGAAATCCAACGCCGAAGGTGTTGGTTTGTATGGCGACGGTGGTGACCCTGTCGTATACAGCAACGTACCAAATATTATCCTTGGTGAGGCGCGATACACCGCTGGAAGCGAGTTGGGTTCAAATTATATCGGTTTACGGTTGACCCCTAATCTTGTTGGTGAGGGCGGTAAGTTAAATGTCAAGGCACTGCCTTTCAATAGTATCGAGTCTGCCGACCCATTTTTACTCGGAGAAAATGACCTGGGCGGGTCACCCAACCACCTAACAGCAGCTAATGGCAAGGTAAATGCCAACAGCATACGCCTGTTCTTGCCCGACGCTACGGTATCTGATAGTAGCGATCGGTACAACAAATACTATACGGTCGCTGTCTACAATACCGACGCCGACTTTCCTGCCACGGGCGATGACACCGTTGTGTATTTTGATGACACGAACCAGGTATTCTATAACTGGGATGCTGAAACAAGTGCGTATGTTGTCAAGACAGATATGGCCAGCGATAATCCGACCACGTTCGGATTTCCTGCATTTAGCGATGACATCTGGCTATCACCAATCACAGCGTCTGTTGTACGTGCAGCGGATGATAATACATTCGCAACTAATTCCGACGCACCAGGTTCATCTCCGTATTTGACGGCACCTCTGACCGTTACGGTTGAGCGTGTTACGATTGCAACGTTCCAGTTCTTACAGATTTCGACAACACAAGCGTCGCTTTTGAGGCCTAGTGGGGCGGATATATCCGCATTCAGTGGTAAGTATATCGAGTACTATACCGAAAACAATGTTGCATTCCAGTATCTAAGGGTTGATGGGGGCCAGTCGTTGTCGTTCTCCGATGTCCTTAAACTGACCTACGACGGTAGCGTATTCAGTGGAGAGTTGAGCGAAGTTCCTCGGCCTCCTTCGGACAGGGTAACCCCGTTTGGTTTCGACAAACCTGAATACACTAATGGTCTCTGCTACCCACCTTACGCAATAGCAAACACCCTATTATCAGATATCTCGATAGACGATGATCCGGCAACAGGGTTGTATACAAAACCCGTAGGAAACTACGATGTATTCTGGGGTTACCCGGGAGCGTCGGAACTGGGCGGTAAGGTTCTTGAGCTGACCGAGAAGATTGAGTTTCAGAACTTCGATGGCAACGCGGTCGAGACGTTAACCAGTCCGATCACAGTCGCATACGCTGACTACACGCATCGTTTAAAAATCGATATGCCTTTGACTGGGTCCTATGATCCGGACATGCTAGAGCATATTGGGAACGAGGAGAAAGTTAAAGAGTCGTATTATGCGTATGTGAAGCTAGATAGCTAGGAGCTTGGCATCTTTGACCAAGTTTCCTTCACGATACGAGAATAACGGCCACGCCTTCACGATGTAGGAGGGCGACTCGTCCCTCACAGTATCGGCTACCAGGGTGCGGTGATACACGAATCCGCCATTGTTCGGGCCATCTCCAGTAGCGCTGGAAATATTCTGAATCAGAGTCGATATTACGGTATCGAATCCTTTGACTACACCGGTTCCCTGCTTCAAATAACTTGCGCTTATACTATATTTGTTGTCGCCTGTGGCATCAAGTTCTAGGCCATCTTCACCATATATAGCCGGACTAAGGTAATTTTTGTCATCCACGCTTATGAACGCTTTTTCGTCACTGCTGAATACGCGCTGATATTTTTCCCCAGTCCAGAGCCAGACTCCCGGGATATTTTGGTTGGCAAAGTTAGTACCCCCGGCCGTAGTCAGTGAGGACAAACGTGTAAAGCTAACACCCTGGATAATGTCTACGTTACCAGAGGTAGTAGCGCTACCGGCCGCTGTTACTGTGAACGTGTCTGTGTCGGTAACAGTGATTGTGAATTTCCCACTAACAGCCTCTCCACTGGTGAACAGCAGATACACAACATCGGATGTCAACAGACCGTGCGCTGCGGATGTTACGGTCACCGTGGTACCTGACTGTGAATAGGTGCCCGGCTTCTCGTATACCTCCTGGTCAAGTACACTATCCGGGTCACGGAAAATCACCCTGAAGTCCGAGTTGATATTTTTTCCCTCTAAGATGTTGTACTGCGTACCGAGAGTATTAGACTCACTCGTTTCCAGAGCTTCTTGCTTGGTGTTTTGAATAAACAGTTTGAAACTGTCTCGGAGATCCTCGGCCTTATTGGACAGGGCCCGTATCGTGCCTGAAATGCTTTCCCCGGACTCGTAGTTTTCCCCATAAGTCCAGAAAGCTGATCGACCGTTAAGGTTGTATAGCTGGACCAAGTTACCGGACGAGAGTTCGTCGGCCCGTTTAATCACCACAGATGGGGTTTCTGCTGCTGCGATCTGATTGATCGTATCGTAAACCGCCCCTAGGTAGACGTATTCGCCCACAGCGTCATCGAACAAAAAGAAGCCGTCTCTGTCGGCGAACAGTACGCGGTAACTATAGACCTCATTCTTTAACAAGGCTTTTGTCGATACAACTCCATTGACAAAGTACTGCTGCCTCAATGAGCCGCCAGTACGGATTACAGTGACATTGCCGCTGGTGGTAGCTGAGGTCGCCGACTGCACCGTGAAGGTGTTGGCATTGACCACGGTCACGGCGTATGTGCCATCCGGCACGGCGCCGGATGTGAAATCTAGGGTGACGGTGTCGTCGGTGGACAGATTGTGAGCGGTTAGGGTTACGGTCACAGTCTCAGTGCCAGACTGCACATAAGTTGCGGGCTGCGAGAACTGCTCGTTATACGCCAAACAGCGGTCTTCGGCGGGTGTGTCTTCGCTCCCACATCCAGGTATAATCTCAATGTACTCGTTACGGATGTAATTGGTACCCGGGTCTATGATTTCAACACCCGCCTGTATGTCGATTTTACCACTCGCGTTCACGGTCACCTTAGCCCTAGCCGACTCCGACCCAGATTCGACACCCCGCAAACGCACGTTAATCGTGGCAGGCAACGTGGAGGCGTTACCGTCCCCGTCCACAACACTATAGTATTCGCCTACACCTACCAGGGACAAATTAACCAATGACCCATTAACCGACACCTTGATCGGAGCGCCGTAGGTTTCTGTTACTGTTCGCTTATCTAAAGAGGCCGGAACCCTATCAAACCACACCAGGTTGTTATCAGAGTATGTGTATACGGCCTGCAACGACCCTTGAGGGTCGGGTTTGCCCAGGGTTACGAACTTGGTCCGCAGGGTTACGTTTCCCTGGGAGTCGGAGATCGGTTCGTTGACAAGGCCATAGACCTGATTGTCATTCTCTTGATCAGGTGACGATATCGCCGACTCGAGTCGGCTGGAAAACGCAAACAACAACAGATCTTGCTGTACTTGAGGCCCATAAAGCTTCTGTACCGCGTCAGTAGCGTTAAGTCCCTGCTCGGACAGGTTGTATTTTGTATAAAGTCCGGATGCCATGTGTTTAGGTGATAAGTTTCAAGACCTGTCCTGCGCTGTTTTCCCAACAGGTACCGGATCCTACAGGTCCGGGGCAGGAAGTCAAAGCGGTAAGGCCGCTATCAGTGATTGATTGGTTGCGTGTCGTGACGTCTTCGTACACGGTGGAGACAATAACCGGTTCGGTGCTGGGTTGTTGGTATGTGAATCCGAGATCGATAAGTATACCATTAAGGTTCTTGAAAGAAGACGCTAGTGGATTCTCGGTCGTTACCTGCGTACTATCACGCTTCGTCTTATAGTAGTCGCCGGACACAAATTGACCGGGAACGTTGACGTTCACTGTCGACACTTGGCTATAAGTCTGGGTCTCATTACCGTCATCATCTACAACAGTGATTTCTTCGTATACGCTGAACTGCTCGTTACGTGATAGTGCGGTTACCACATCGGAGCCGCTTGTCGTACCTACCGGAAAAATATCTTGTTGGGTGTAGTTAGAGTACTTACCACTGTCTGACAACTTATTTCCAGTCAATTTAACCAAGCAACCATTAAACGGAGTCGTCTCGTCTAGGGTATACGTCTCGGCAATGATATTCTGTATCGCTGAAACCGGTAGGTTGTTGTTTGACAGGTCGACGGTTATCTTTCTACTATTGCCGGAGAATATTTTAGCTAGTGATCCGGATTCATAATCCGAAATCATGTTGTCACTTAGGTTCACGGCTGCGTAGCTGGTGTTAACAACTTTACTGAACCCGTTGACAATATCAAGCTTACCCGATAGTTTGCAGTTCCTAGCCCTGAATTGTTTAAGGTTTGTGAACCCGGTCTTGAACCATCCTGTGATGTTTACGGTCTTACGGGCAAAATACAGATCGCCGCTGAAGGGGAAACCGTTGCTGACAATTACCTCGTTGTCTGATACGGATAGCACGGTGGCGACACCGGCACCTGTGGCTGAGGTCCGCACCTCATCATTGACTTGTACTTTCTGCTTCATAGCAGTTCCACCAGTCAACTTGTAGACTACGTCGGCAGGATCAGTACTAGAGGTGGGTGTTAGGGTTGTTAAAGTGAGTCCTGATACAGTGGTGGGAGAATGCGTTTCCAGTACGCACGCACCACGTAACGCTTCCACCGCCCAATCGCTACGATAAGTGCTAGGTAATGAGTTCCCGATGTCAACGAATTCTATACCAGTCGTCGAACTTCCTTCGAAATCGGGAATAATGGCGCCGCATCCGGGAACGTTCATATCCCACGCTTCGATGGTTCGAATATCTCTAGCAAAATATTCGTTAGAGGGTATGATGGACAGTGGTGTGAGATCGTAGAAGTTAGAGCTGCGGATCCTTATAGTTATGGATTTGGTGTTGGTGTCCGGGAATAGTTTGGAAGGGATCGAGGGTAGACGCCCGGTCAAAGAGCTACCTATCGTATACAATAGCTCAAGGTCGTGCAGGTTTGCGAGGTCGTTCTTTCTGAACCTATACGACTTATTCAAGTAGTGGGCGTAAAAATCCTTAAGCTTGTGCTCGTTACCAAGGGTTCGTGGTGGAGCGAATTCTGCAGGGAGGAGGTAGTCGATGCTGTTTTCAGTGATCGCCCCTAGCGATTCGCAATCTCCGATGTTAATTGTTACCAGAGCGGCGGTATCGTTGGGGGCGCCGAGCTTAGGCATTTTGCCACTGGTATCTGAACCGTACAATTTCAGGGCGGTCAACAAAGGTGTGCGCAAGGGGTCGGATGTTGATGTAAACACAGCGCCACCAGAGAAACCCGCACTAAGAGATTGTAACTGAGACCACTCTCCGCTTTGCAGGTCGATTGTTACGTTGGTACGGTTGATGTCGATACTGGCAGTGTTGTTTAGCCACTCAGACCAGTCGGATCCGTCGCTCGGATTATTAATGAATCCGGAAATGTCGTGTGTCTGTCCGTGTCTCCCACCTATATTAAAAGACCCCATTCGGTACCTGGACACATATCCGCTATCACTCAGAGTGGTTGACGTACCCACATCCGTGATGTTGCCGGCTGCACCGGATCCGTAGATATTGTATCCTATAAGTTTACCGTTATTCTTGATTTTGGGCAGATTGTTAAAGATGTAACGATACTGCCTGTCCTCTACATTATTCGACCAGTCAAGAATTCTAAGTCCTGGGAAAATATCATCGAATCTGGGGCTACGGCCGTAGAAACGATCGCCTAGCCTTAGGGTGTCAAGAGCGGAAAACTGTCTGTAATCTGTTCCCGCAGTTCGGCTCTGGTCTAAAAGGTACTTTTGGAACAAAGTGTCAGACCAGTCATCCCCATCTTCATTAAGAAATACTCCGGTCTGTGGCACTGTAAGGTAGCTTACAGCAGTGTACAAGGGTACTTTGTTCGCGATCGAGCTTACGCCGGTAATATTGGACACAGTGGCCGAAGGGTTTCGGACATCAAACCATCCCATTGGGCCGCTGCGCCATGTATCACCGGAGCTAGCCAAATCAAGGACGCGGAGTTTTGTGCCTAGAGTCTTGAGCCACAATGGTAAGATGGTCATTGACCCGCCTGCCATCCTAAAAGTCTCCAGATTATTGAACCCTACAAGTCCGATGTCTTTAAGGTCCGGGAACTCCTTAATGTTGATACCTGAGAATTCTATTCCTTTGATTTTTTCCGGGTTAACATAAAGATACAGATAGAGATCGTAAAGGTTTTGATAACCGGTAGATGTGATGTCGATATTTACGGTGAATTCGCTAACCCCCTCGCCAGGAATTGTCGATGTGATTGGTAAAAAGTCTACAGGTGCTGAGTTAGGTTTCTGCTGAGCAGGTTGGATCTGCACACCGTAGAAGTAACGGTCGTTGGGAAGAGTTGGCGTGGTGAATGTTAATTTCACCGATCCTGTAGCCATGCGACAATAGATGCGCAAGGGTGTGTTCTTTGTTGCAAGCAATTTTACCGCCGCAGGCGTACCCGTATTGCCGTTGTCAACGTTTAGTGTAAGTGTGTGAGTTGGAGACTCAAGTACCGTTGGTTTTGCCAGGAAATTGGACTTTGGCAGCAGGATCCGATTAACATGCGACCGACGACGCACACGAATACTGCTTGCATATTTAGCACTTTTATAGTATCCGACGTCGACTGTGTCAAGCTCGATATTGAACAGGCTTGCACGGGATGTGGACATTTGGACGGTTTGCTTTTGTGCCGCTCCGAATATGCTCGCTCCCAACGTATTCTCCCTGTAGCTCGCTGCTTCGCACTGCAGGGATCCATTATACAAGATGACGTTTTCGCTCTTGACCTGGGATGAGCCAATACCGCCCAGAGGAAACTCGGGATTATAAAACTCCTTGTTGATGAAGAGCTGGGTTGGAATACGGTCCAGGAATACTTCGCTTAGTTGGTGGAGCGAGGGTAATAGTAGACGTTCTAATCCTGATGCCGCTCTAAGGTCTTCGCGTGAAATGTCAGCGTAGAGTCCGTAAACTGAGTCGAGAGTCTCAGGGTCAATTCGGATATTCCGCAGAGCATCGCGCTTGTCGGATTCAAAGATCTCTGCGAGGTTAGCAAAACTATCGGATACTAAGCCAATGTCTGGTCGAGAGAACTGACCAAATCCTTGAAAAAATGAATCCGCCATTCACCGACAACTACTCTGATTCTATAGAGCTTTCAACGCTTATTGCTCGCTGTAGTTTAGGGACATATAGATCTCGTTGCTGGTGTTAGCATGGTTACCCAAAGAGCGGGCGATGAAGAAGGTGGCCAGATTGCCATCATCTTCGTTGACAATACTTTCGCCAGAAACGTTGAACACTGTGTTAAGGTCGATGTTGGTGGGAGTGTTGGCCGACACGTAATACGTCGCAAGAGGTGTGCCTTCGTTGCTTGTTAACCAGCGGACCGGATAATCCGATGCGCTAAAGATTCCCGCAGCGTTGACACCACCGGCCGCTAGGAAGCTGCCACACTTCTTAGGTGAGCTGTGGACGGATTTGTAGGTATCCAAGGGGTCGGTTGACAATGTTGGGGCCGTTGAGGTTCCTTGAGGGTCGATATGGGTATAGGTTTGAATCACCTTTAGCGGTCCTCCGCCGGATTGTGATTCGACCGTATCATCGGCCAGAGACACTGTACTCCGGTGTGGGGTGAAGGGGCGAACATCGATTCCGAATGATGTTTTTTGGCCAACCCAGACTCCGCCAAGCTTTGCTCCTTGCCGGGCTTGGATAAACGGTCGGATGAAGGGGATGTTGCCTGGTGCGATCTTGGATACGAGAATATTCCTCACCTCCGATCGCTTAGTCATTGATGCGATGTACACAATATTATAGTATACCTTGACCGGGCCGAGGCCGATACCTGCGGGAAGAGATATAGGCAACACGTACTGAGTGACATCGCCGATTACCAAGGTCTGACCGCCGGTTGTGGTCGCATTAGCTGTTACACCGCCTTGGACGATTGTGACCGTGAAGCTTTCGTCACCCAAATTGGGCCATGGTGTGTTCAGATCGCTGATGTAATATTGTGTTGCGCCGCCCTCTTCCGGTACCTCTTCGATGATGGTGACGTTGTCACGTAGCTCACGGCCCGCCTTGCATAACAAACCGCGACACGTGCCACCCTCAGTACCTGGAACACTCAGCCTGCCTTCATAGTAATCAATATCTGTAAAGTAGTAGTTAGGAAATTCGCCGGACTCCAGGTTGTATGTGTTAGTCGCCAATGTCGGGCTGGTTTCCACGTACAATGTGTTCTCCGGGTAATCGAATGCGAAATCGTACGGTAAGCCGTCGGTAAAGGTCAACTCATCGTATGAAACGTTTGCCTCAATTCCCCACTCCGAATCAGAAGTATTTGCAAACAATGTTGGCGTATACCCATCAGTAGCGTTCCAGTTGTAATAATTATTTGTGCTGAGGTCTTTATAAAGTGTTGTGTCACTTCCCGGGTCAGGGAAAGATGCAAAGTCAGCGTATTCCTCAATAGTTTTACTGGAAGGGCTTGGCCATACAAACCCTATTCTCAACGAGCTCACCTGATTGGATATAACGCTACCCAGACTGCCGCCAACCCAATACACATAAAACTCATCGCTCAACACATCAACCGCGCTCAGCAGGATTTGGTCGCGCCGGAAATAATCGAACTCGATATCGTAACCCTGGGCGTAGTCGCCAATTAACGGGTAAGTGAAAGGCAAGTAGACGTTTCCGTCGGCCGGATTGGGTTTACGGCTTGACAGGTAGTCGTTGTTTTCGTCGTCTCTGTATAGTTTAAGGGATACGGTGTTTGGTTGGCTGAAGTCTTTTTGGTCATCAGGGAACAACGCGTACAGATCATCGCCCAGGATACGTACTACCTGGTCGCCGATAACACTCCAGTTGGACGATGTGGAGGGGTTACGAAAACTCCCACCTGACGCTGCGTTGTATGTTACGACTGCGGTGTGAGTTGTAGCGTCGTTGGCTGCGATGCCGAGGGCGGAGAAATCCGTCTCCAGGTAAGGTACCACAAGAAACTTACCTTTCAGACGGCGATCCTCCGGTAACGCATTCCATTGATAGCCTTCTTGGTGGGTGAAGGCCCATTCCGGGCAACCCTTTTGGCGTATTACTTTGATTTCGCAGTCTTGCTGGCTATATACATAGAAGTTCTCTGGGAAAATTTCCTTCTTATTATAGAGCTGGGTGCCGTAACGGTTGACTACAAACTGCCTGGGCTTAATTCCCATAACCGTTGTCCAGTCGATTGCGCTGAGTTGGGTTTTGGACTCAGAGAACCCAGGACTGGGTAGGTAGCGTACGCGTGACTGGGCGTTCAGGCTGTATAACGTGCCCTCATCGTATCCATCGATATAGTACGAAGCACCGAATTTGTGTACATATTGGTCGATCCGGATTGCCGAAGAATCCTGGATCAGGAGACGATACTTAAAGTAGAAGAATGGGTCGGCCAAACAAGGGCGACCGAGTTGGTTCTCGATCACCAAAGTGTGCAGGGTTACCCAGCGGCATTCATCATTTTCAACCGGTACGTAAGCATAGAACCGTGCCCCGATGGCACCGTACCAGCCAAATTCGATCTTGTACATGGTTACGGTGTCCGGATCCAGGATGTAGCCGGTCTCGCCTTCGCCGCTTAACGAATCACCATTCATGATCTTTTGCTCGATCACGGTTTCATACTGGACTTGACCGTTACGTACCACGGTACTGGTATTGGCACCGTATTCCGCGTCGTTTAAGAACGGTGTATCTTCTAGGGGAACGGTCGAACGACGGACAACGGAGAACAACGCACCGTTTGTGAGGCGGAACATGTACGAGTCGGTGTCGTTTTCGATACCGAATTCGAGTACCGTGCCTGGTCCGGCTCCGATCTCACTCAGTTTCACGCCGTACGTGAATCCGCTGATCCGACCTGGCTGATATCGGAATGCGCGTATCGATTTTAGGGTGATTTCGCTACGGACACCCTGAGTGCCGCCGATCCGGTTACTGTTGGTTGGTAGGTTGATCTGAGATCCAAAGGATTGTGACGGCCAAAGGTTAGAGAATACATTGTTCGTTGTGTCGGGCTCGATCGGTGTGTCGAGCACAAAGTAGGGGAGTTTTAATTCATTCTCTAGGTCGGTTACTGTGGATTCGTTGGCATGGACGGTAAATTCCCAATCCTTCAGGTCCTGGCGCAGCTCGTCCCATTTCAGGCCATGATATTTTTCCCAGATCTCAGGGGTAGGGTTCGTTTTGATACGGAAATGCCCTTTGTCTTCCGCGAGCTCGGCAGGGTAGTAGACCCGCGTCGTACTAAAAAAGAAGCTGTCCCAGGAGGCATCGAGGTCGGCAGGAAGGCTGTTGTTCGCCTCTGTGATAAACACGTTGCTGCTGCCCCACAAAGACGCAGTCGATCGCCAGCCAGGGATTTCGACCGTATTGAAGTTATAAGCTTTGCCCGACGGTATGATAGGGTAATTACTTACAGACCCAAAACGTAGCTGCTGGATATCAAGCCACAACTTATCCCAGTACAGCTCATTAAAGGAGAAAGTGCCGTCACCATTGTCGATCGGGGGGTACTTGGACAGGGTAGGTAGCAGATTAAATTCTTCCCAACGCGATTGAGAGAAGTTGGATACCATGTACCGGAACAAGTACAGCGCAACAATCGAGTTGACGTACTGCCCCCAAGAGGTGTATAGCTGACCGCCAGGGTTAATAAGCTGGCTCTGGATATTAGGGCGAGGGGGCTCAAGAAACGGGGTAGGATTGGCGGATAGCACGATTGCCGCGTTTCTCTCGTCCTCATCAAACGCCACAGGGTAGTAGTTACCTGTCGCACTTGGTCTCCGGGTCCACCACCAGCGTGCCCCGTTGTCTCCGTAACCGGATCCGCTATCAATTCGCCAATCCTTAGGGTCGAGTCCGTATGTTGAGACGTTACCGAACAGACCCTGTTGGGTGGTTTCCCGGTTGATACCCAGCAATGTGCGTGATACCTCGCTTTGCTCGGCAAACTGCTCGACGACAGGTAGGGCGGCCGGATTACCTTTGCTAAAGGCGTTGGCCATACTTAGGCCTTCGGCCTGGTAGGAATCCGAATCCACAACAACGCTGGGTGCCGTATCCTTACCGTATTCGCTACGGCGATACGCATCCTTCTCGGTTGTTAGCGGTGCGCCTTGTTCGGTTGTCAGGGGAAAACCCCTGATGTCGATCATTTGTTTGACGCTCCGCGTCTTGCGGGGTGGTGTCTGATCCGCTCGTATCGACTTCCTACCAGCCATGGATCACTGCTCCTCCCAGGTCAGAGAGTTCACGACCGCCAAGGCGTTCGTCGGTTGCGTAGTCGCAGACGTGGATTCCCACATCGCATACGCACACAAGATATCGACCTCATCGGTCAGCGGGTATGAGATGTATTCCTTGTTGTAGGCGAAGTAATCAGTGAGGTCGTATTGGGAGCCGCCAGCGTTACTGTATAGGGAGAAGATGACGCTGCCCGTGTTGGCGACAGGTGAGAGCCTGAAGTCTTGGGATACCGACGCGCCGGAGAGTTGAGCGATGGATTCGAAGCTACCAACCTTATCGGTCTCATTCCATTTCTTTTGGTCCTCGTACTTGGTATGGGTGAAGTCACCGTTAAATGGGGTAATGATACCGTCAGCATCGAAGTTATACATTCGGACAGGAATCAGGTCGCCATACACGGTGAACGGTTCGTTTTGGGCGGAATAGTTCTGGATGAAGAACTTCGTCCCTTTCTTAAAGATACGGACCAGTACAGCGGTTTCGTTAACGGCAGGGGCGGCCGGGAACCCGCCGATCGGAATCGAACCGGTCGCAATACCTCTCATATAACAGTGCAGGTATGATCCATCGGCCGGGAGAAGGGACCCTAGTGTGGCGTAATCACCGCTAGAGATGTTGTCGCCCGAGACAATTTCGCGCGGGACGGTACCAGACCCTAGATCGAAGCCGTTGGCCGGATTGGCATTATCGGTAAACAGGTCGATGGGGTACGATGCATCTAGGGTGGCGTTGTTGAGGTTGTTGGTGATTAGTAGGGGGTTCTTGATGAAATTAATCGTGAGAATGTTGCTGTTCCCGGTCGGATCGGTTACGCCAATACCATACTTGATAGGGTATAGTTGGATGCGGTTACGGATCGGAGTGCCGGTGGTGTTGCTTACTTCGTCTTTCGCACGTAGTGCGACCATGGCGCGTTGACGACGGGGGACGATGAGTTCGATCGGGTCGCCACTGCCCAGGTCGACAGGGATGGAACGGTTGAAGTACAGGCGAACCTTGTCGGCATCATGATTCTCAACCCAGATCACCCTCATAGTTGTATCACTTTTCAGATACGCACCAATCAACTGATCTTTTTGTGACTGGGGGACAACACTACTCAAGATGCTGAAGTAATTGGATGACGGTGCGACAGCGATGGTGGTTTTGATTCCCCCGTAGGATACGGACTTAGCGTAATCGGACGACTTGGATAGGAGTTTAACCGTACCTTTATCACCACCATCAATGTAGTAAGATGCACCGTATTTGACCAGCGTGCTCTTGTTATCCAGTAACCCATTGCTGGGGCCGGCATGGGTGAGATAGGTGATCGGAAGTGTTGCGTTACCCAGCGACGCCACGTCGAGCTGGTTCGATGCTCGCATGTGATGAACACGGACCCACCGAGCCTCGCCGTTCGCAACAGGAACGTAACACAAGAACAACGCACCGACGGCGCCGTACCATGAAAACTCGACCTTCCACATCGTCACTTTAGTGAAGTCGACATCGTAGACAGAGGTATCGGTGAGAATTTGACCGTCTACGACGACAGGGGCGCCGGGACGTTTCACACCCAGATCAGCAGGATCGACATTGGCGGTGGACACGTCGCTCCAGCGGACAGTGTTTCCACTTAGACCGTTAAGTTGGTCGTTGCTGAACATCGCCCTAGACGGGCGCCACTCGTACACGGTACGGTACTGTTTGGGTACACAAATCTTGAACCACTCCTTGAGGGTGACGTTCCGGGTACCGGGGTCCGTGGACGCCGTATCGTACTCTTTTCCCGCGCTGCGGTGCGAATCGGCACCGAATACGGTGTCGAACTGAGCATTACTAATCTGTGTTGATCCTTGGACGCTGACAAGCAGGTTCCAGACTTTTACGCCACTGTTGGTTTCGCTAGGGTCCGTGTCGTAACCAAACCTGGCATCGCCAGTCGTTACATTGATCTTCGTCCCTACGCTGTCGGTTGTTAGATCGATTTGAGTCGAGAACCCTGTACCGCCACCACGACTCAGGTTGGTAACGATGTCTTCCCACTTGCAGTGGGTGTCGAGGCGGATGTATTCGCCACCGTTTGTAGTCGAGGGCTTCAGAAATTCTCCGGCTGTTTTCCAGGCCTCGTAATCCGTGGAACTGAAAGTTCCAGATTCGCGTTGATCGAAAGGGAATTGAAGGTGGCGGCCGGCCAAATGTTCAACGAAATCGCCAGCACTGTTGCGATACGCCAGCCGGACTGCGTAATCCGGGTCAAAGGTGTAATCGGAGAGGGCAGCGCCTCCTTCAATGGCTGCGACATCGGCGGGACTATAGCACAGGCTAGGATCGTAGATAGCAGCGGCGACGTAGCATAAGCCGTTCCTGTAGATGACCGGGTCAACGCCTACCACTCCCCAATTACCATCCTTCATGTTTGTGGTGCCGGTGGTGCCGGTGACAGCAGTCCAACGCTCCGGTGTGGACTCCAGCCCTGTGGGCTGGGTGTAGGTAAGGGCTTGGGTGCGGCGAACACAACGGAAGTCGTTCTTATCCCCTCCGTTTACGATCTCAAAATAATAACCATCGAACTTATCAAAGATACCCCATTTTTTAATGGTAGGGGCTCCTTTCATGATGTTTTTGGTAGCATCGGGAGCCAGAGGAAGTGTGGATGTGGAGTACGTCGACCGTGTACGGTTCATTTTGACGCCCATGGTCGATGAGGACACACGACCCGGCTGGTAGCGGAAAAATCGCTTCGATGTCAGCACGGTGGTGCGGCCTTCGGCTGCGACGAGTTGAGCGCCAGCCTCTTGAGCCAAATGTTCTACACCCGTACCGTCGTCCGGATCGTTCTCGATCGGGAATTGCGACCACTCAGAGGGGTTGACGTCGTAGGTGTTGACGTCGGCGAAGATACCTAGGGCGACCTCGGCTCGGGGAATCCCGAGCAACGACAGTGCCACCTCCGATTGGATCTTGTTCTGCTCTTCGACGGGGATGGGTGGCTGGTCCTCGGCGAATACGACCGGTAACGAGTTAGTCGCTTTTTGTTGGCCAAGGGGGACCGGGGCGGTCTTACCAATGATTGTTTGTTTGTTTGCCATGGGTATCAGAAGGAGTGGACGAGGAGGTTGCCGTCAGCGATGAAATAGTTGGGGCGGAGGATGGACAGCGTACCGCCCGAGAACTCAACCTCATCGGTCAGTGGCAGAGCGGAAATCGCAGCGATAAGAATGGAGTTGGTTGTTGTGTCGATGTTTAGGATGGGATAGTTGGCGTTCTGGTCCCATCCACCCAAGTTGGTGTTAGTGAATCCGCTGATCACGATGCGGTCGTTGGCGGATACGTCGGATTCGGAATAGATCTGGAACCCGAGCATGTCGCTGGAGTTGCGGAGCTGGATTGCTAGGTAGTTTGTGCCGCTTATGGTTTCAGGTCGAATGGATAGGGGGCGGAATCCACCGATCAACACGGATCCGGACACCTCGTACATGTAACCGTTAGCGTTGGTAAGGTTGCCTGTAGCCAGGATGGTCTTTGACGCCACGGTCTGATTAGTTGTGCCACCGGGCAAAGTAAGTGAGAATATTCCAGCCTCAAGCTGATTAGCAGTCTCTAGTACCCTGAATGAGCCGACAGCGGGAGTAGTTTTGGTTCCAGAGGAGTCAAGTGCGTAGATGTCGGCGACTACGGAGTTCTTGGCGATACCGACTGACTCACCACCATAGGTGACTGTCATGTACACGGGATCGAGAGAATACCCTTTCCGTACCTCAATAGTAGCCCTGCTATACTCGTTGTTATATGTGTCGATCGACCGGATGATCGAATCGTTATCGCTGTAGGCCAGGTTGCCCTGCGCATTCCATTGGAACGAGGTCTCTAGGAAGAAACCTTGGTCGCCACATGACCGAACAATGTTCCCATTAATGGTACTGTATTCCGTGCTGATTACTTTGGGTCCGGTGGTGGCAAATTCGATCAAGTTGCCTTGGACCACGGCGTTTTCACTCGTATCAATCAGCAACGGCGAAGCCGGCACCTCATAGGATCGGCCGGTCCTGAGGATTTTATTCCCTAGCAGTGAGATACCTTTGACGTTATAGATCCCGATGCCACTGCCCCCATTGTCGTACACCGTACAATCCGAAATCACAACATTGTCGGCATTCTGGATACGCAGTGTTACTTCAGAATCTGAAGGGGAAATTAGCGAGAACGATTCAGACCGGTTACCGTTAAAGGCCATAGACCGGATTCGGATCCCCGACACTCGTGGGGACACGGACTGGCCGGTAAAATTGATAAGGCCTGGGACCGAAGGGTTCGACGGTGTTGCGGGCAGACGGCGGATAATCGTTCCCTCGCCCACACCACGCAACGAAAGATTGGAGTAGTCGGTTTGTGACGAATTCGTGAAGTAGGTATCGCGGATGTTGTAAATGCCTGACGGAAAAAACACTTCCTTAATTTGGCCAGCAGCGGCGGTGGATATAGCGAGCTGGATGTAACTCGTATCGTCAATACTGAATCGGACTGTGTCACCTGCAACGAGTTGGCTGTTGGCACGAATTCCTTCGCACTGAATGTAACTAGGTTGGCTACCGAAAGGTTTCGGCAAGATCCGCAACGTCTCCTTTGCGGTCACCTTTTTAACAAGGTCGACTTGACCGCCACCTGCCGAGAACACATCGGACAGGTAGAAGGGGAGTTCGGGGTCGGATTCCCAACTCGAGATCTCAGTGTTACCCAGATCAAGGAATACTACGGAACTTGATCCGGCATAGCCGACCTTGTTGTTGCCGATTACACCGAGAAAGGTAAGACCGCTGCCCCATGCCCGATAAATGATCGGCAACACATTTGACGAGGTGCGGGTGAATTCGAGCTGAATGTATTGTTCGGTATTCCAGAGGTCTGGGTTGAGGATATTTGTTCCCACCTCATAAGTCTCGCGGTGGTTGACAACCATACCCCTATCCATGTCGAATCCGAACACGTAGTAGGTGAGCGGTGCGAGGTTGGGGTTGGTCGCGGACGAATTGGAAAAATTGACGTTACCCGTCTCGGTGTGGTCGGTAACCGTAATCTGTGCAGTATCGGCGACACCCGGAGTGCGGTAGCCAAACACCTGGAGATCGACTCCTTGCTTCAGCAGATCGCCATATTGATACAAGGAGTTTCCCTGGCCATCGTCGATCCCGCTTATAGTGACGATGCCATCGCTGATGTCCGTAACCGTGCCAGTAAATTCCAGATCGCCGCGACCAGTTGCCCCAATGTTACGCACATTTATGTACGCGTTTTTGTCTTCTGGCACTTGGACGATAACGTCAGAAGCCAGCTCTGGAATGTACCGCATGCTTAATATCCTCTATACTAGCTTTCAACGAAAAATCGCCCCAGGAGTGGGTGAGTATTGAGGCCGGAGTCTTTTAATTCGGAAAGCGACTGCTTGAGTTCTTGTTCCCGGTTCGGATCGGACTTTAATGACTTTAGTCTACTTTCGATTTCGTGCGGGTCGGGGTATTTGCCGTCCACCTTATACACATCTTGTAACATATTGGGTATCAGATGTCGTATGTAGTTAGGGGGCGGTGCAGGGTGTACGATAGTACGGCGTCCAGTGCATTAGCACTCGTACTGTCGTGCCACACATACAAGATATCGCCTTCCTTAAGGGTGAGTTTGTTCCCGCTAATTACATCATAGGAGACGTTGGGCGGGAGATTGATGTCGTTGAGAATGGTGGCCGAGGTGACACCGTTGACGATCTTGGCCGATACTGCCAGATTGCTGGCGGTCTTGTTGCACAACAGCAACGAGGTGACTAGGGCGAAATTCTTTTGGTAGTCCTCGGCTGCGCCGGCATTCGCCGGTACAGTAAGGAGGCGGCCGGCCTCAGCGCCCTCGGAATTGGTGGGGGACGCGAACTTGTTCGTGCTGGTATTTGAAGGTAGTAGCATGGCGGTGGTGTCAGCTCCAGATCATTGCGTTGATAAACTGTGAGGCGTGGAGCCCCATGATGTCGGCCCGCCTCATTACGGAATACGCACTGGCCGGGGAAGCTTCAACTTCGACAAGGTTGCGGGACAGCACGAGAGGGATTTCGGACCCGAAACCATCCTGGAGTTTCCCTTGCTCCCGTAGTGCGGTGTTGTCGGTGCGGCGGTTGGTCAGAAACGTGGTGGGTACGCCGTCGGTATCGGGCTGACCGGTTACCGTTGTTAGAAGAACGTTGTTAAACGTTTTACTTATGTCAAAATCACGGATGTTCTGGGACATAAACCGGGTGTGCGCAAACTCTCTATAGAGCTTTCAACCTGACGCGTAGCGTGCTATGATTTCGGTGAAAGCCCCGGTAAGGGGCGTTATCCCTCTGTTGCTTACTACCAACTATGGAAATGAACAAGAAAAGTCTCGCTGCGCTGATCGATGCGTATGCTGATGCCAAAGCCTCCCGCAATCAACACCTTGTAAACACAATGGTCTCACAGCTTGAGCAAGCACTGGATATGGTATTCGCCAGCGATGACGTCGCACCCGATACCGAAGCCAGCGAGTTCTGATGTCCACATCCCCCTCAATCTATGTGCTCCGCAAAGATACGGACCCGGTGCCTTCGCGCGACAGCGTCGCCTCCGGAGATGTCGTTATAATGGCAAGCGGTGACGTACTGGTGTACACCGGATCGATGTGGGACTTGTTGCCTGGGCGCTACGTGAGTATCGATGAACTTAAGGAATTCGTTACCTACGTGGCTTCTGGGTGGCCTGAGGACCCGGAGGTAGCGCGAGCGGATATGGAGGGCCGGGTGCCAGCCCTGTTTTTGAGCCGGATGATCCAGACGGTGGAACGGATCAGAGAGGGGAGTTAATCACCCCCCCCCTTATTCAACTCCTGTATAAGGTATTGTTTTAAGGCCCGATCGGCAGGGGTGGGATCGGGCTTTAGATCGATCTCAAGGATCCTTAGCTTGAGTTGTTTGGAGTAGTACTCGTCTAGCTGAGCTTTTACCTCAGCAGATTTAGCGTAGCGCGTTTCGATCGCAATCGTGGTGCCTACAATTGCTGTAAGCACCGCGATCACTGCACCAGTGGTTGCTAGGTGCTTTTCCATCAGTTCCAGGGGACGCCTGCGGCTTTGGTCGGCTGACGCTGTTCGAGGATTTGTTGCTCCAGCGCGGCATGGATCTCATCGATCTTCTCGGGGCCGCCGAGCTTTTCCTTGACCCAGCCGATTACGGTGTCGGGCGTTAGCTCGGAGTACGGGATCACAGGGTCGCCTTCTGCCGGGGCTTCGAGACCGATGGAGCCGTAAGCTCCGGAGCTATACACACCGTCTGTGGCGTCAACCCGATAGTGCGCCGTGTACACTACGCCATCTGCGGTGTGGCGTTCGAGATTGGCGATGGACCAGGTGTATTGAATGGTGGGAGTGTCGGACATGGTAACGGGGTAGTATTGGAAAGTTGCACCCTATAGGTGCTATCAACAGTATTATAACACAGGCATTTCGTATTCCTGTGTCACATTGCAGTAGTGTTTAAATATGACTTCGCTGGTGTTACCGGCCCATGCCGCAACCTGTGGTACTGGTATCCCCGCCTCGATCCAACGGCTGATGGCGGTGTGACGGCAATCGTAGGGGCGGTAGAGATGGGAAAGCAGCCCAGCCTCGTGTAGCGGTTGAAGCTTTTTGCGAAAATAACTTTGAAAGGCTAAGCGATCCCAGGGAAAAATGTAGCTCGAGGTTTGAGACAACTCGGACAAGATCTCTTGGCAGCGGCTGTTTAACGGGATCCAGCGCTTTTTGTTCGTCTTCGTGCTGTTTTTTATGCCGTGCGTTAGGGTGTAGTTCTGGTGAACTAGAATCTTGCCGTCTTTAATATCTCTCCACATCGCAGCCCGTACTTCACCCGTACGCATCGCGGTTTGGAGCATGAACTCTGTATACAATGACCAGTTAACATCTCGGTATGTTTGTTTCGCTTCCAACGCTGCGAGGACTAAGCCAACTTCGGAACGCGGGATGACAACGATTTCGTCGTCGCGTTGAGGTGGTTTGGGCATCCTGAAGCTGGCAAGCGGATTGCGTGGCAAATACCCAATGTCTTCCTGTGCCGCCCAGCGGTACATACTCTTGACGTACATGGCCACACGACGCGAAGCGAGGACGGGTTGTTGGCCAAGAACCCAAACCATAATCTGGCGAGCCTGATCAATATCCTGTACCGGGCACCGGTCGAGCCATTTAGTTACCTGGCTGTAGTCGCTGGTCAGGCTAGTCGGACACAACGAGATGCTGCGTTCGGACAGAAATGCGGCCCAGAGGTCGCAGAGCGTGGTTGGCACGGAGAGGTCGTAGTGCAGTCCGACTAAGGTAGCTGGGTGGGCGTAGCAAGTAATAGAGAGGTTTCCGTACATCAAAATACGTCACCTGGTTGTTACAGTTAGCCAGGCGTCCTATCCATTGCGACTAGTGGGGTTGCCAACGAATAAGATTCCGCAGGGTAACAAGTGTGCCTTTAGTCCACTCATCACCAGTTGAACCATCGATCGGGTACAACTTGCTGTACCACCAGGCGTACTGCTCTGGGTCGATGTCCTGCAGCCGTTCTAGGGTTTCGGCAATATCGACACAGAGATCATGGTCAGGCCATGCCTTGTCGGCTACTTCTAGGAGGTGATCAATAAAGCGTTGAAGCTCCTCTCGGCTGCCGAAAACTTGCTCGTACTCACCATCGGAGTCGTTGCACAGCAGGACTTTGCCGTTTTTGGCGCAGGCGTAGTGCTGGTAAATGTCTTCGCTTGGGGCGTAGTATTCGTGGGTCATGGTTTCATTGCGACTAGTGGGGCTGGCTAGAAGTCAGGGAACGGCGCAGTCGGTGGGGTGAAGTTAGAGGTGTAGCGGGCCACGCCTTTGGTGATGCGAAGGTCGTCAATGTAGCCGTCCCAGTAACTTCCCGGCGACGCCCCTAATGCGCCGTTGCCGTACATGCCTATCCGCGTGTCAGCCGACTTAGCTTTAGTTGCGCTGTTCGTGTTGGAATCCACTAAAGAGCCGTTGACAAATAAGCTGAAAGTACTTGCTGCTCTTGTCACTGCGATATGCGACCATGAGCCAATTGTTATTGACCCACCAAATAGGAAATGGTCTTCCGCACTGTGTGGAGCCCAATAAAAACCTGCAGCTCCAGAGCTGTTACATGCAAGGATGTACGAGTCCAATGCCCCAATTTCTGGCCATGAGGATACAACAGTCTTGATGGCACTGCTTAGCGTGTTTGGGTGCACCCATGCCTCTATTGTAAAATCAACGAGTGATGTAATTAAGTCTAAGCCTGGGTGGTCAGGGTTCTGTAGATAGTCCCCGCTCCCATCAAATGTCAAACTCGCCCCACCAAATTTGCTTTGCGCTGTGCTGATCTGCGCGTTGCCCACTGCAGTTACCGTCTTCGGCGAGGGGCTGCTGTCAACAATCGTCGTGCTGCCGTTAGCACCGTCGCCGTGGAGCAGCAACGAGACATTGCTGAAGTAGGGGTCAACAGGAGTCTTCTCCGTCCCCGTAATAATCCAACTCATCGCAACACCTCCGTAGGACTCGTAGTGGCGTCGTCTAAGAAGTGGGTCATGTCAACCTCCAAGTGCCTGTACTGCTCTGGAATGTCCACGACACGCTGGTGACAGGATCCACCCACGTATCGCCGTTGCTTGGTGCAGGGCTGGTGGGGAACTGTGGTGTGTGCAGCTTGATATTTCCGCTGAGAATCAGCGTCATACGGTCACCTCGCCATCAGTGGTAGTGTCTGTGGTTTCAAGCCCTGCATTCGGATCAACCCAATTCGGGTCGTAAGGCGTGCCGTCAGGGTTAAACTGAGGCGGTGTAGGTCCGGTGTAATACGGACCAACCTTGAGATCTTGGCAGGCTTTGGTAGCTACGGCAGTGGCATAGGCAGAAACTACTTCTTCGGGCGTTTTGCCTTCAAGAGAAGCAGTGGCGACGATTCCAGGAGTGAGGGAGTCGTCGATGGTGATGTTGAAAGTGGCCATGATGGTTATTAGAAAAAATGGTCAATGGGGAGAGAAGTGAAGGTGTCTTGTGGGGCTCAGCAAGCAATCACCGAGCCCATGTCAGTAACGAGTAGGACTAATAGCCTTAGAATGGATACCCCATGCTGGTACATTTAACATTAACATTGTAAGTACCTGACGAAAAAGCGAGCTGAAGCGCCACGCCTGACATTGTGTATGTGCGCGTGTCGGGAGAACCTGCGACAGTGGTGCTACTCAAGACAGTCGCATTAGCGTTTGGGTTGGCAAGTACAACATCAAAAAACTGCTTTCCCGCATTATTGCCGCCATTAACTAACAAGTAACCTACGGCAGATCCCGATAGACCTTGCGTTACTGATGTAAAAATAGTGGCAGCAGATGTGGAAATGCTTGATGTTTGTTGCGTCCCATCTTTTGCTATGCTCGATTGAGAACCTGAGATTCCTCCACCGATAGATACAGTGCCGTTAACAGAAAGTGTACCCCCACTACCAGCACTAGGCGTGCCAATTAAGAGGCGACCACCTAGGTCTATTCGGCATCTTTCAGTTTCGTTAGTCCAGAACGACATTACTTCGTTGTTCTGTTCATAACGGATCTGGCCTTTTTTGACAGCACCTCCAGTCGTGCCATCTGCAAAGAAGATAGAACCGTAATCACCAGCTCCACTTCCTGTGTAGATAGTGATCCCTTGATCTCCAGCTCCGTTACCTACGACCAACTGATTTGCTTCTGCATCAAAACTGCCAGGACTCGTAGTGCCGACCCCTACGTTGCCTGAGGAGTCAATGCGCATCCTTTCCGTCGGAGAACTCGCCCCGTCGGCGGTAGTCGAGAACACTAGCCTTGCGGGATGGTCACCATTACCCCAAGCAAGATCGTCGCAAAAGCCTTCAATGGTCGCACCTGTACCAAAACCAACGCCGTTGGAGCCATTGAACTCAATTCGACCCA
>Ga0208018_100092_pt1 | contig 35375 bp, 39 predicted proteins | sample 31_taG_FD_184105 | JGI IMG/M metagenome (GOLD analysis project Ga0208018, IMG submission 184105) | Marine viral communities from the Gulf of Mexico - 31_GoM_OMZ_CsCl metaG (SPAdes) (version 2) | ecosystem: Environmental > Aquatic > Marine > Oceanic | place: Gulf of Mexico | collected 2015-07-12 | reverse complement strand
CGTCCATCGCGTCGGACTTGGTCAGCTTGATCCGGTCGTCTTCGACTTCATCGACGGTGCCGACGTGCTGGCCGGTCGCGTCTGTGACTTCCATATGTTCCTTGATGCGGATCTTCTCGAACATAAGATGCTCCAATCTTGTCTTTATTTTCAAGGGCCTGCTTCGGCCCGCCTTACATAAACACAACGGTCCGAGCGGGGGATTCGTTCCGCCCTGCGCCTAAAGGCGATAGTGCCTGCGCGGCTTGCGAGCGCGACCCCCATTGGGCATCCTCAAAGGCATGGGGGAAGGGGTAGCTCTGCATATCGGCGCCGCGGACATCACGTGGGACTACTTCGGAGGCTTCGCCTTCGTGGTTCTGGTGGCGGCGATTATGGAAGTCGCGCCATGGGCTCGCTGGCAGTTGCGCGAATGGCGCATCCGACGCGCGGTCGGGCAGGGACACCATGAGCACGCCAATCTCCTATCGCTCGACCGTGACGAGAGCGAGCGACCGAGATCGCTCAACGGCATTCTGGCGCGTCTCGCTATTGCGCTCGTGGGGGCTCCGGCACTGGTGATTTTCCAGATGAACTTCGCCGACGAGCTCGAGCATATGCTGGGCGAGGGGTGGGGGTTCGTCGCCGCGATGCTTACCCTCGGCTTTGTCACCGCCTGCGCATGGATGTGGCAGCGGGTGAAGCGCAACGCGATGTCGCCCGACGAACTCGCCGCGCTGGAGGAAGAGGAGGAGTACCAGCGCTGGCTCCGCTCGATCGACGGCGATTCGATGCCGGGGCTGTTCGTAGCAATCGCGTTCGGGGCTGCGATTCTGGCGGGGCTCTATTTCCTCTTCGCCGCGATAACGCCCGGCTAGCTGCGGCCCCCGCCCAAAGGCGGTAGCACCGCTCGCCGCTTATCCCCGATCCATTCGCCCCGCTTGCTATCGAATCACGGCTGTGATTCCTTATGTTGTCGGACCCGACAGAATCGCAACCACCGCAGAAGGCCCACGCGCCCCGGAGAATTACCAATGTCGCTGCTCGAAGCCCGCAAGACCTACAAGCCGTTCGAATATCCGTGGGCGTACGACTTCTGGAAGCGACAGCAGCAGGTTCACTGGATGCCCGAGGAAGTTCCGCTGGGCGAGGATTGCCGCGACTGGGCGCAGAAGCTTTCGGATCACGAGCGTAACCTGCTCACCCAGATCTTCCGCTTCTTCACGCAGGCCGATGTCGAGGTGCAGGATTGCTATCACGAGAAATACGGCCGGGTGTTCAAGCCGACCGAGATCAAGATGATGCTGGCCGCGTTCTCCAACATGGAGACGATCCACATCGCGGCCTACAGCCACCTGCTCGACACGATCGGCATGCCCGAAAGCGAATACGGCATGTTCCTCGAATACGAGGAGATGAAGGACAAGCACGACTACCTGCAGATCTTCGGCGTCGACACGGACGAGGATATCGCCCGCACGCTCGCGGCGTTCGGCGGCTTCACCGAAGGCATGCAGCTGTTCGCCAGCTTCGCGATGCTGATGAACTTCCCGCGCTTCAACAAGATGAAGGGCATGGGGCAGATCGTCAGCTGGTCGGTCCGCGACGAAAGCCTCCACTGCGAAGGCATCGTGCGGCTGTTCCACGAATTCGTGCGCGAGCGTGATTGCTACACCAAGGCGGTGAAGGAAGACATCATCGACATCGCGCAGAAGTCGGTGCGGCTGGAGGACAACTTCATCGACCTCGCGTTCGAGATGGGCCCGGTTTCCGGCATGACCGCGAAGGAAATCAAGAAGTACATCCGCTACATCGCGGACTGGCGGCTGGGCCAGCTGGGCCTGCAGCCGATCTACATGATCGACGAGCACCCGCTGCCCTGGCTCGCCCCGCTGCTCAACGGCGTGGAGCACGCCAACTTCTTCGAACAGCGAGCCACCGAATATTCCAAGGGCGCCACCAAGGGCGACTGGAACACGGTGTGGAGCACCTTCGACAAACGCACCAAGGCCAAGGCCGCGAATGAGGTGGATGGCACCGAAGACGATGGGCCGGGGCTGTTCGGGGATGATGCCGGGGGCGTGCAGGCGGCGGAGTGAACTCGGTGGCTAAAGACACTGCCCAGAATGCAATAGACGCCGCGCCGAGAGCGGACAATGGAGACATAGCAGAGTATACGACAAAGTTCGTCTGCCCCTATTCATCTTGTAAAGTGTACGCAGTCCAACATTGGGGAAAGGTGCAAGTCGTCAAGAAAAGGTTGGGCGGCACCTCTTCTTCCCGGAATTATTCCGGTCAGCCTATAATCGAAGTGGCGCGCTGTGAGGCGTGTGAGAGAGAGTCCATCTTCGTAAATGCCACATTGACCTTTCCTGAGGAGAGCGAGGCACCTGACGCGGCGCGCGACTTGCCCGACGAACTGAAAGAAGATTTCGAGGAGGCGCGTTCAATCTATCGTTTGTCGCCGAGAGGGGCAGCTGCTTTATTACGGCTGGTCCTTCAGAAATTGCTTCCCATACTTGGCGCAACGAAAAGCGACATAAACGCGGGTATCGAAGAACTCGTGGCGGCAGGAAAAATCAAAAGCCAAATTCAACAAGCACTTGATGTCGTTCGAGTAGTAGGAAACGAAAGCGTCCACCCAGGTCAGATGGATATTCGCGATGATCGCGAAACCGCGATTGCGCTATTTCGGATCATCAATTTGGTTGTAGAAACCGAGATCACCGAGCCGAAGCGATTAGCTGCTCTTTACGAATCGCTCCCACAATCTAAGCTTGATGGAATTGTGGATCGAGATTCCAAGGCTGCGACTGGCAAAACTGAGTCGGCATAACTGACCGCTATGCCAACGATTGCGGCCTTCTTCGGCATCCTCATCCGGATGTACCACCGCGATCACGGCCCGCCGCATATCCACGCCATCTATCAGGGTTTTGAGGCGCTGATCGCACTCGAAGATGGACGTCTGTTGCAGGGAAAACTCCCGCCAAAGGCGCTCAAGCTGGTGCAGGATTGGGTCGCGGTCCATTCCGGTGAACTCGCCGAGAATTGGAAACGCGCCGAGGCACTGCTACCTCTGGAGCAGATACCCGGAGCCGATCAGGATGATTAAGCTAACCCACGTCGAACCCAGCGGTCCGCAGCGTCTGTCGCTTGCCTTCTCCGACGGCAGCCATGGCGAATGGTCGGGGGAAGACCTTCTGAAGACGAAGACGGTTCTGACTCAGCCTCTGGCGGACGAAGCTTTCTTCGCCCGCGCCTTCGTCAGCTTCGGCGCGTTGGCGTGGCCCAATGGGCTCGAACTTTCAGCAGGCTCGCTGCACGAGGAACTGGCCTCGTCCGGGAAACTTCATTCTGCCGCGGCAGCCTGAGCGCCCTCAACACCACTCCCGCCCGCGACCGCCCCAGCGCGTCGCCAGCCCCTCCGCCTCCAGCACTGCCACCGCGCTTGTCCCGCTCCGTGCGAGCACGCGCAGTTTGCGGCCGTAGGTGTCTTCGTCGCGGCCGTCGGGGTTGGGGTGGACTTCGAAGGGGGCGGCGTTGAGCCACTGGGTCAGGCGCTCGGTCGCGCGCAGGCCCAGCGCGCGCTCGGCCGGGCAATCGGGGCTGTAGATCTCCGGCGCGTCGATATCCGCGATGCGGATCTTCTGGTCGTTGAGCCAGATCGTGTCGCCGTCGACCACGCAAGTATGCCGCTCGCCCCCGATGCACGGGCCGAAGCTGGCCTGCACCACCTGGGGCGGGGCGGCGGCCTGCGGCACCTCGGCCGACGCGCGCACCTCGGGTGCCCCGTCGACCAGCAGCACCGCGGTGAACACCGCCAGCGGGGCGACCAGCAGCACCATGCCGAGCCCGCGCGCCGCATCGCGCCACGAGGAACTCTCTGCCGCCTTCGCAGGCGCAGGCTGCCGCCCCCGCGAATCGGTGCGCGCGGAGGATCGGGGGGAAGGCCGGCGGAAGGAGGCAAGATCGCCCATTCCCACCCCATGGGGCCGGATGTCTCAAAGGAGATTGAACAGCGATGCTTAACGCGGTCTCACCGAGCGCACGCCCGCAAGTTTTTCAAAACAGCCATGTTTTCGGGTTTGGGATCGCTTTTTGGCTGGCCGCATTGGCGAGCGAGCGGATGGTGCGTACGAAGAACCACACGCACATCACCAACCACAGCGCCAGCCCGCCGAACACAAGAACGGCAATGGCTGGATCCTCCCGGTCCTCGACCATCGCAAGCGAGGCCAGCGTGCTCGACGTCGACAGCGCGAGAGTGGTGCCGATCATCGCTACCGCCATCAGGATTGCGACCCAGATTCCGATCCAGAAGGTGCGGATCAGGTAGGTGAAGTGGGTGTTTTCCCACCCGGCGGTCTCCTCCTCGCCCCGCCACACATAGGCGAGGATCAGGCCGACCAGCACGGAAAAGCCGGTGAACAGGGTGAGCAGGTAGAGCGCGCCCACGATGATGGGCCGGTACAGCGTCACCCCCGTCGATGATGCGGGAGATTCGCTGCCACGCGCGCCCACCGCTTCGCTGCCGTCGTCGCGTTCGCTCATCATCGCCGCCCCTTGCGCCTTGCCCGACCCGTACCCGCCTCGATCCTACGCCGATGGCATCGTCGATCAAGCGCGCGGCTAGCGAACCCTGCGCCGCTTCCTGCGCGGACGGTCCTTGTCGTAGACGTAGTTCTCGTCGATCTCGGGCACGACCTGTGCGTGGGCGAGCAGGCCGAACAGCAGCCCGCCGCCGATCACGTTGCCGAGCACCGCGGGCACCAGGAACCCGAACAGGCCCTGCGCCACGCCGATCTGCCCGGCCAGCATGATGACCCACAACTCCGCCGCACCGACGATCGAGTGCGCCACCCCCGCGAGGTACATCAGCCCGGTAATCGCGGCGATGATGAACACCTCCTGCCGCTCCAGATTGGGCATCGCCCAGACCAGCGTGGCGAGCATGAACCCGGCGGGGATGCCCTTCAGGAACGGGCTTTCCATGTAGGCGGTGATGGCTTTGAGCGAATCCTCGCGAATATGCATCGCGATCTCCGGCTGGCCCGAGAGGTTGAAGTGGACGAACAGCGCAAAGGCGAAGGTGCCGATCATGTTGCCCGCCAGCACGATCACCCACAGCCGCATGGTGCGGTTGAAATTGCTCCAGCACGGTGTCGTCGCGAGCGGGATGACCGCGGTGACGGTGCTTTCGGTGAACAGCTGCAACCGGCCGGAGATGACCGCGATGAAGCCCAGCGAATAGCCGAGCGCCATCAGCAGCGGCATCCACGGCCCCTCGGGCACCTTGTTCAGCAGCGCGCCGATCGCATAGGGCGACAGGCCGATGACGAAGCCCGCCGCGATCGCCGACCACAGCAATGCGGAGGCGGGCCGCTCAAGCTCCTCGATCCCGCGCTGGCGGATGATTTCATGGACCAGCTTGGCGCTGGCGATTTCGTGGCTGGAGACGATCTCGCGCTCGTGATCGTCCAGGTCTTCGCGCACGATGTCGTGCCCGCTTTCCTTCGCGGCGTCGCTGCCTTCGGTCTTGTCCTGATCGGGGCCCTTCTCGTCGTCGGAGCCGTTTCCCTCTGCCATCTGCATCACACCCTTGTGGTGGCTGCCAGGCGTGGAACGCGGCAGCGCCAAGCGCCCGAAGATGAACAATGCGCGAAAGGGCGCAAATATCCTCGCGGCCGGTCGAACGCCGCTCGGGGCGCTGTCCTACAGCCTGCCCGGGCTGCTAGGATGGGCGGAGGTCGAAAGCATCGTCCGCTTGTGAAGAGCCTCCGGCACGCGGGCCTCTCGACCGCGCGGGGAGGGGAGGTTTTTCCGCCCCTGGACACTGTGTCAGGTGTGTCAGGCGACCGCTCCGCAGAACCGATCGCGGAACTGCGCGGTGCCTTCGCGGCTTGTTGTCACGAACGCGAACGCAACAGGAGAGACCGATATGGCCAACGACGACGTGATCGAGACGAAGAGCAAGAGCAAGTGGTTCTGGCTCGCCGCGATCGTGCTGCTGGCGGTGGCTGCAGTGATCGTGTTCCTCAACGCCGATGGCGACGATCCTGCGCTTTCCGACAATGCTGTGACCACGCAGGAAGAACGGCTCGACACCGATCTCGACAGTACGGCAGGCGAGGATGCGATGGCCACGCCGACCGGTGAAGACGGCGGCGAAGCTACGCCCGCCGAGTAAGCCCGAGATCTGGCCCTGTATTTGAAGGAGACCTGCGATGACGAAACGAACTGCCCTTATCGCCCTGCCGCTCGCTGCAATGCTCGGTCTCGCCGCCTGCTCGCAGGCCGACGAGGAAAAGACCTATGAGGCTGACGCCGTCGACCAGAGCGGCGGCGAACTGATCGTTACCGACGAGGATCCGGACGCCGTGCCGGTCGACACGCCCGACACCGCCATGACGCCCGCCCCTACCGAAGAGGCGGATGGCTCTGCCATGCCGAGCGCGGAAACCACGCCTGACGAATAGAGGGTGCCGAATAGCGCAAACCGGGGCCGGGGCGCGCGCGTCCCGCCTTCCCAAACCGTGCGGTTCGCGGTAGCGCGCGGGGCATGAGCGAAACCATCCCCTCCGCAAGCGACGCCTCGCTCGACGCAGGCGCCAAGGCCAGCGTGCTGATCGAGGCGCTGCCCTACCTGCGCCGCTACGCCGGGCGCACCTTCGTGGTGAAATACGGCGGCCACGCGATGGGCGACACCGCCGCCGCCGCGAGCTTCGCGCAGGATGTCGTGCTGCTGAAGGCGGTCGGCATCAACCCCGTCGTCGTTCACGGCGGCGGGCCGCAGATCGGCGCGATGCTGGGGCGGCTGGGTGTCGAAAGCCGCTTCGTCGATGGCCTGCGCGTCACCGACGAGGCGACGGTCGAGATTGCCGAGATGGTGCTATCGGGCGCGATCAACAAGCAGATCGTCGCCGCGATCCACGCCGCTGGAGGGCGCGCGCTGGGCATTTCGGGCAAGGATGCCGGGCTGGTTCGCGCCCGCAAGGTCAGCCGCGAAACGCGGACCCCCGATTACCAGAGCGACAGCGCGATCGAGCAGATCGTCGACCTGGGCTTCGTCGGCGAGCCGGAGACCGTCGATCCGAACGTGATAACGATGGCGACCGCCAGCGGCCTGATCCCGGTGATCGCCCCCATCGGTGCGGGTGAGAATGGAGAGACCTTCAATATAAACGCCGATACCATGGCGGGCGCGATTGCCGGTGCGATGGGTGCGGCCCGCCTGCTGCTGCTGACCGACGTGGCAGGCGTGCTCGATGGCGAGGGCAATCTGGTGACCGAGCTCGACGAAGCGAAGATCGAGGCGCTGCGGGCACAGGGCGTCATCACCGGCGGGATGATCCCCAAGCTGGAAACCTGCCTTGCCGCCGCGCGCGACGGCTGCGAAGCGGCTGTCATCCTCGACGGGCGGGTGCCGCATGCGATGCTGCTCGAATTCTTCACCGCCAGCGGTGCCGGTACGCTCGTCAGGGCTACCTAAAACGGCTAGGGCGACCTTGCCTTTAGAAAGAGGCGTCTTACTCTCCTAAGACGCCCAACCGAAACGTCAGGAGACAGGGCCACCATGCAAGCCCTCTATACCATCTACCAGATCGTCGAGCTGCTCACGAACGTGTTCGTGATGCTGATCATCGTCCAGTTCGTGATCGGCCTGCTGCTCGCATTCAACGTGGTCAGCCGCGGCAATGATTTCGTGATCTCCGTCTATCGGTCGATCAACTCCCTGCTCGACCCTGTGCTGCGGCCGATCCGCGAGAGGCTGCCCCAGACCGGCGCGATCGACTTTTCGCCGCTGGTGCTGATCATCGTGCTGCAGATTTTCCTCATCATCCTCAGCTCGATTATCCGGAGCGTCGGGTGAGCGCAGAGCTTATCGACGGAAAGGCTTTCGCAGCGGACCTGCGCGAGCGCGTGGGCGAGCACGCTGCGGCGTTTGCGGACAAGGCAGGGCGCAAGGCGGGCCTGGCGGTCGTGCTGGTGGGCGAGGACGCGGCGAGCGAGGTCTATGTCCGCTCCAAGGGCAAGGCGACCGTGGCTGCCAATATGGCAAGCTTCGAGCATCGCCTGCCCGCCGACACGTCCGAAGCCGATCTGATCGCGCTGGTCGAAGAGCTGAATGGCGACCCATCGGTCGACGGCATCCTGGTGCAGCTGCCGCTGCCGGGCGATCTCGACGAACAGGCGGTGATCGCGGCGATCGATCCGGGCAAGGACGTCGACGGCTTCCATGTCGAGAGCGCCGGGCGCCTGATGGTCGGCCGCGCAGGCTTCGTGCCGTGCACGCCTTTGGGCTGCATCATGCTGCTGAAAGACCGGCACGGCGATCTGTCGGGAATGAACGCGGTCGTCATCGGCCGCTCCAACATCGTCGGTAAGCCGATGGCGCAGCTGCTGCTCGATGCGAACGCGACCGTCACCATCGCGCACAGCCGCACCAAGGACCTGGCAGATGTGGTGCGGCGCGCGGATATCGTGGTCGCTGCGGTGGGCCGTGCCGAGATGGTCAAGGCGGACTGGCTGAAGCCGGGCGCGACGGTGATCGACGTCGGGATCAATCGGCTCGCACCGGCGGATGGCGAGAGCAAAGGGAGGCTGGTCGGCGATGTCGATTTCGAAGCCGCGAAAGAAGTCGCGGGCGCGATTACCCCCGTGCCCGGCGGGGTCGGCCCGATGACGATCGCGGTGCTGCTGCGAAACACGCTTGTCGCCGCATACGCGCACGAAGGGATCGAGGCACCGGAGGGCCTGTGATGAGACTGCTGCGGCTCGTCTTTCTGTCTGTGGTCGCCTGCGGCCTGTCCGCCTGCTCGGGTGGCCCTGCTTCGCGCTATAGTGACAGCCAGATCGATCGTGCATTGTCGAGCGCACCTTACGCTGCCCAGCCGAGCCTGGTGGTGGCGCGCGAGATCGCGTTCGCCCGCGCCGCGCGCGAGGACGGGCAGTGGACAGCCTTTGCCGAATTTGCCGCCGACGATGCGGTGCTGCATGGCCGTAACGGCCCGGTTCCGGCCAAGCCCTTGCTCGCCGGGCTCAGCGACCCTGCGGAAGCGATCCAGTGGTCGCCGCGCACCGTGATGATGAGTTGCGATGGCAGGGTTGCCGTCAGTCGCGGACGCTACCTCGATCCCGAAGGCAATATCGGCACCTTCGTGACCGTCTGGAAGCGCAGCGGATACGACGACGACTATCGCTGGGTCTACGACGCGGGCGGGGACGATGTGCCGCAGCCCACCCCGGAGGAGCCCGTCGAGAACGAGATTATCGCGACCGCCTATGATTACGTGCAAGGGCTGGTTGCCGATTGCCCGCGTGGCGGCGAGAGCGTGCCGCGGCCGCCGGCTTTGCCCGAGGCGGGTGACGCGCGGCGCGAGGTCCACCTTTCATCCGACGGAACGCTGCGCTGGATGTGGGAACATCACGCCGACGGCAGCAAGTATTTCCGCGCGGATTATCTCACTTCGGGCGCATGGGAAAAGATCGTGGAGGAGCGCTTCGCTGCATCCGAATGATCATCCTCCACTCGCCCTTTTCCGTCGGCCCTGAAGGTTAGACGTCATGCTCGAACTTTTCTTCTCTGCCTTCGTGACGTTCTTCGTCATCGTCGATCCGCCCGGTTGCGCCCCGATCTATGCCGGGCTGACCAAGGGCGCGAGCGCGCAGCAGCGGCGCAACATGGCGGTCCGCGCCTGCCTGATCGCGGGCGCCATCCTGCTGGTGTTCGCGTTGTTCGGTGTGGACCTGCTCGCGGCACTGCACATCGAACTGCACAGCTTCCGCATCGCGGGCGGCCTGATGCTGTTCTGGATCGCGTGGGAAATGGTGTTCGAGAAGCGCACCCAGCGGCGCGAGGAACGGGCGGAGAAAATCGCCGCCAGCCCGGAGGTGGAGGACGTGTCGGTCTTCCCGATGGCGATGCCGATGCTCGCCGGGCCGGGCGCCATCGCCGCGATCATGCTGCTGATGAACGAAGCGTCCTCGCTCGAAGAAATGGGCGTGGTGCTCGCCGCGCTTGCCGCCGTGCTCGTCATCACCTCTCTGGCGCTTATCGCGGCAGGCCCGCTGATGCGGTTGTTCGGCGATAAGGTGGAATCGGTTATCACCCGCCTGCTCGGCGTGCTTCTCGCGGCGCTGGCGGCACAATATGTGATCGACGGGTTGCGCGGCGCCTTCAACCTCTGACGCTTCGCGAGGGCCCTTACTGCAAGGTAACGCGGTCGTCGGTGCCGTTCTGCCGTCCGAAGAAGTACATCAGCTGGATCAGCAGTTCGCACCGCGCGGCAAGGTCGGGCGCTTCGAGCAGCGCCTGCTTGGATGCGGCATCGAACGGCGCGATCTGGCTGACGCCGTTGATCAGCGACTGGTCGTCGAGCTGGGCAACCGCATCCCATTCCACCGCATAGCCTTGCGCATCGGCGAAGCGCCGTGCCTCGCGTTCGAACCCGGCGCGCTCGATCCCGCTGAGCACTTCGTCACCGTCTTCGGCGATCAGTTCGCCTTCGACCTGGCGGAAGGGTGTGGCGACGTCGAGTTCGCGGATAACGCGAAAGCGGCTCTCCCCGTCGAGCACGAGGTTGTAGCGCCCGTCGTCCAGCGCCTCGACGTCGGAAAGCTTGCCGACGCAGCCAACATCGTAAAGCGGCGCGCCCTCGCTTGCCGTCTTGGGTTGGATCATCGCAATCCGCCGGTCGCGTGCGAGCGCATCGCTGACCAGCGCGCGGTAGCGCGGCTCGAACATGTGCAGCGGCAATTGCAGGCCGGGGAACAGGATCGCCCCGGTTAGTGGGAAGATGGAAAACCGCACTGCGTTACCCGAACAGGATTTTCGACAGGCGCCGACGGGTGGCGACCACCCACGGGTCTTCCAGGCCGACCGCTTCGAAGATTTGGAGCAGCTTGGTCCGCGCCGCACCCTCGTTCCATTCGCGGTCGGCCTCGATCATGGCGAGCAGTTGGTCCGCTGCAGCATCGCGCTGTCCGGCGGCGAAGGCGGCCTCGGCATAGGCGTAGCGGGCGTCCATGTCGCCGCCCTGCGCCTTGTCGTGCAGGCTTGCGAGTTCGCTTTCGTCGACCTTGTCTCCCGCCAGCTCGATCGCGGTGCGCGCCTGCTTGATCTCGGGCGCTTCGGCGAGTGTCGCATCGAGGCTGTCGAGATGCTCGCGCGCCCTTTCTGTTTCGCCCATCGCGACCATTGCGCGCACCAGCCCTGCATGGGCGGCGGCATTGTCGGGAGCCATGTCGATCACCTGCGCGAAGATGCCGAGAGCGCGTTCGTTCTCGCCCTCGGCGAGCACGCCTTCTGCCATCTCGATAAACTGGCCGACGTCCTGCTGCGGCTGTTCGCCGCCACCTTCGCCGATGGGAAGCTGGGCGAGGATCTGGTCGAGCGCGTCGCGCAACTGGCTTTCGCTGCGCGCGCTGGTCAGGTCGGCAACGGGGCGACCTTGGAACATCGCATAGACGGTGGGGATCGACTGGACCTGGAACTGGCTGGCGATGAACTGTTCTTCATCGACATTGAGCTTCTTCAGCACCACGCCCTTGTCGGCGTATTCGGCCGTGACCTTTTCCAGCACCGGGGTGAGCGCCTTGCACGGCCCGCACCATTCGGCCCAGAAGTCCAGCACCACCAGCTTCGACATCGACGGTTCGACGACATCGTCCCGAAAACGGTCGACGGCTTTCTGTTCATCGAGATTGAGCCCCATGCTGGCCAAGTGCGGTCCCCTTCGTGCAGTTTGATAAGGTTCTAGTAGCCCCAATGTGGGCCTTTGGCAGGCGATGTGAAGGGCATTTCCGTCTGTGCGATTTTGCGCTTGCGATAGCGTGAACTCATTGCTACTTGCCCGCTTCCCGTTCCGGAGAGGCTGTTTTGCAGCTTGCCGGAAACGCCATGTGAGCGGGCGTAGCTCAGGGGTAGAGCACAACCTTGCCAAGGTTGGGGTCGGGCGTTCGAATCGCCTCGCCCGCTCCATTTTCTTCAGGACAATTCGATGTCGGCCGCATTCGCTGGATGCGGCTCGCGGTGTGCGCGCGGTGCGATCTTCCATGGCCACGCACGCCAATCGTCCTTCCCGTCCTGCTTTCCGACGAACCGGCAATTGCACCCGTTGAATTGCAAGATCGCCCTTGCGCTCCCGATCCCGAGGCTCTAGCGGCAGATGATATAAAGTCACAAACTAGCAGGATCGTCCCCCGATGAAGTTTTCCCCCCTCGGCAGTCTGCCGCTGCTCGCGCTCGTCCTCGCCGCCGTCCCCTGCGCAGCTCAGGCGCAATCCGCCGACGATCCTGCGCAGAACAGCGATGATACCGGCGACGATTTTCACAACCGCACCGGCCAGCAGGCGGATATCGTCGTCACCGCAGGACGGAGCCTCAGCCAGCTGGATGTCCTCGCGGGCACCTCGGTGGTCGAGGGCGTCGAGCTGCAAAGGAACATGAACGGCCAGGTCGGCGAAATCCTCGAAGACCTGCCCGGCGTCTCGGGCAGCGGGTTCTCTCCCGGTGCATCGCGCCCGGTGGTTCGCGGCTTCAGTGGCGAACGCGTGCGCGTGATGGACGACGGGATCGGATCGCTCGATGCGTCGAACACCTCGGACGATCATGCGGTCAGCATCGATCCGCTCACCGTCGAACGGATCGAGGTTTTGCGCGGCCCGGCCGTGCTGCTCTACGGCAGCCAGGCGATCGGCGGCGCGGTCAATGTGATCGACAAGCGCATACCCCGCAGCATCCCGAACGAACCGATCCACGTCGACGGGCTCGCCAGCTACGACAGCGTGAACGACGAATACCGCGTCGGTGCATCGGTCGACGCGCCGCTGGGCGGGGGCTTCGTCGCCCATGTGGATGGCAGCTATCTGAATTCCGGCGACATCCGCGTTCCCGGCTACGTCCTGAGCGACTCGCTGCGCGCCGATGTACTGGCGGATGCAACCGAACACGAGAATGATGGCGAGCCCGAAGAGGCGGCCGAACTGCGTGAGGTCGCCAACCAGCGGGGCGTCGTCCCCAACACCTTCGTCGAGACCAAGTCGGTCAACGCGGGCCTCGGCTTCTTCGCGGGCGGTAGCAGCTTCGGCTTTGGCGGCGGCTATTACGAGACCAGCTACGGCGTCCCCGAGAACCCCGCCGCCGGACACGAGCACGAGGATGGCGGCGCAGACGAAGGCGATGCGGGCGTGTCCATCGGCCTCAAGCAGTATCGCGCGGATTTCCGCGGCGATCTCGATCTCGGCTCGGGCTTCCTCGACCGGCTGCAGACCCGCGTCGGCTACAGCGACTATACCCACACCGAATTCGAAGGTTCGCAAGTCGGCACGGTGTTCGACGTCGAAGGGCTCGAAGGCAGGGCGGAGTTCATCCAGGCTCCGGTCGGCAACCTGCGCGGGTCGTTCGGCGGGCAGTTCTACATCCGCGACTTCTCGGCGGTCGGTGAAGAGGCATTCGTTGCTCCCAACCAGACCGAACAGTACGGCTTCTTCACCCTTCAGGAACTGAGCTTCGGCAATTTCCAGATCGAAGGCGCTGCCCGGTTCGAAACGTCGAGCGTGTCCTCCCAGCCGCTCAACGTCGACCGCAACTTCAACATCCTGTCGGGCGCGCTTGGCGCGTCATACGACATCGGCGGGCTACGGATCGGCGTGAACGGATCGCGCGTCGGCCGCGCTCCGGCAGGCGAGGAACTGTTCGCCGACGGGCCGCACGTCGCCACCGGCCAGTACGAACTGGGCGACACCAACCTGTCGGTCGAACGCGCGTGGGGCCTCGAAGCCTTCGTGCGCGGCAATGTGGGCCCCGCGACCATCAGCCTGACCGGGTTCAAGAGCTGGTTCGACGATTACATCTACCTCAACAATACCGGCACCTTCGTCGGCGACGGCGGCATTGTCCTGCCAGCGGGCGATGAGGACGGCCTGCCGCTGTTCGCCTACCAGCAGCAGGACGCGACCTATTACGGTCTCGAAGCCCAGATCAGCGCACCCTTCGTCGAGCGCGACGACTTCTCCCTCACCGGCGAGGCGAGCGCCGAGTACGTCAAGGCCGAACTGGCCGACGGCAGCCCGGTCCCCCGCATTCCCCCGCTGGGCCTGACCGGCGCGCTGACCGCCAAGACCGGCCCGATCGAACTGCGCGGCGAGGTCCAGTACTTCGGCAAGCAGGACGACGTGCCCGCGTTCGAAAGCACGACCGACGCCTTCACCTACGTCAATGCCTCGGTCGCCTGGCGCCCGCTGCGCGGGAACGAGAACGTGACGCTGCTGGCCAAGGTGGACAACATCTTCGACGTCGAAGGCCGCCGTGCGACCAGCTTCACGCGCGACTTCATCCCGATGGCGGGTCGCAACCTCTCGGTCAGCGCGCGGTTCAGCTTCTAGAGCGCAGACACACCAATCAGTGGGCGGCGGCGTCTTCCGCCGCCCGCGCCTCTGCCTTGGCGGCGCGCAGCTCTGCCCGACGCGCACGGTCGCGTTCGCGCCACACGTCGACCGATCCGCGCGCCTGCCCATAGGCGAAAACCATCAGCAGCCCGCCCGCGATGGCGACGTTCTTGAGCGCCATCTGCACTTGCAATGGGTCGCCCACCTTGTTGTGGAACAGCACCACCGTCGCGATCGTGAAGCCGAACAGCAGCACGCTGCTGACCCGGGTCATGAAGCCGACCGCGAGGAACACGCCGAACACCAGCTCGAAGATCCCGACCGGCAGCGCGATCGAGGGGGGCAGGGTGGTCGCCTTCTCGATCAGCTCCGCCGTAGCGGATACGTGCATGATCTTGGATATGCCCGAAACGATGAAGATCAGGCCAAGGAGCATGCGCCCGATCACCGAAGCCAGAAAAGCCACGTCGCTATTCCTCCACTTCGAACGTCAGCGCCGCATGTTCGCGCAGGCGATCGACCAGCGCCTCGCCCAAGATCGAACCCGGCGTGCCGATCCCGCCCGGCGCATCGCTTTCTAGAAGCGCGATCCCAGTCTCGCCGATCATCCGGCTGGTCGAGCCATAGCCCGGATCGTAGCGACCTTTGACCGCGTAGCGCAGGGTTTCGCCGCCGGCCGTCTCACCCACGAACAGCACGTCGTAATAGCCGTTCTCGCGCTCTTCGGGTGTGGGGCCTTCGCCGGGCTTGGGCGGTTTTGCGCCGAACGGGTTCTTCATCATCTCGGCGGCTGCATTGGCCGCCGCCTTGCCCGCTTCGCCGGGGCTGGTCAGCACCATTTCGTCGTAGCGGAAATCCTCGCCATAAGGATGCCCGCGCAGGAAGTTGGTGCGGTGGACGTTCTTGGTGTTGATCGGGGCCATCACGAAGGGCGCGGCCCACTTGCCCAGATCGCTCTCGTACTTGGGGATCATGCCGTTCGGCTGGTCCGGCCCGTCGAAACCGGGCGTCAGGCCGAAGGGGCTGCGCATGATCTTGATAAGCGAAGGATCGCGCGCCATCGCTTTCATCGATTCGGTGAGGCTGGCAGCGGTGCCGCCCGAGAAAGTCCCCTTCATCGCCCGCACGCGCCCGCGCACGGTTTTGCACGGCGCGCCGAAGCGCTCTTTCGCCTCTTTCTGGAGCATCAGCACGCCCAGGTCGAAGGGGATCGAATCGAAGCCGGAGGAGAAGCTGATCCTCGCACCGCTGACCTTCGCGTCCTCGTGATACTTGTCGATCATCTGCCGCATCCATGCGGGCTCTCCGCACAGGTCGGCGTAATGCGTGCCGCTCTTGGCGCAGGCCGCGAGCAGCGGTTCGCCGTAGAGCTGGTAGGGGCCGACCGTGGTGATGATGACCTTCGCCTGCGCGCACATCTGCGCAAGGCTGGTCGCATCTGCGGCGTCCGCGACAATGGTGGGGGTGGAGTCGGGCGCGCCGATTTCGCGCTTCACTTCGGCCAGCTTGTCCGGATTGCGGCCCGCCATCGCCCAAGACGGAGCATCGGGGCTGTCGCCATATTCGCGCAGGAAATGCTCGGCGACCAGACGCCCGGTATAGCCGGTCGCGCCGTATATCACGATGTCGAAGTCGCGTGCCATATCTCGTTATCCTCTCGCTGCGTCAGCCCGCATGCGCAGGAATGACGCGATTTGTGTTGCCGATATGTGTGCTTTGGAAGGGCCGGCGAGTCAAAGCCGCTTTGCGGGCCCGACCCTCCACGCCCTGACACACCCGACACAGTGTCCAGGGGTGAAAAACCTGCCCGCGGACGAACGGGTGCATATCTTGGCGCAGGACGGAGGCGAGAACCGAAACCGAGGTGCATCGCCGCACTATCGCAGGCCTTGACGAAGTAGGAAAATGCCTGTCGCGGTCTCGGGGCGGGAGAGCAGGCAGCTGGCCCCGGATCGCCTGAGAAAGCTCGCTCGGCTGCGCATTGCGGGCTTTTCGACGCACGTCGCCGAACAGGATTGCGCCAATAAGTCTACATATGTATATGATGTTGGCCATGGTTCGATTCCGACGCCCGTCTCCGCAGATGCTCGCTGTCCTGACCGCGCTGTACGATCGGGCGCCTGAACGCATTCACGGGTACGATCTCATGAAAGAAACCGGGCTTAAGTCGGGCTCTCTCTACCCGCTGTTGATGCGGATGACCGACCGGGGGCTGCTCTCCTCGGAATGGTGCGAGCCCAGCGCGCCCGGGCGGCCTCCACGCCATGCCTATCGGCTTACGGCGTCCGGGCTGGCGCTTGCCCGCGAAGTCAAATCCGATCCGCGGGCGTTCGGCCTGTCGGGTGCAAAGGCATGACCGTCTTGCTCGCCCGCGCCGTCATGAAGCTCGCGATGGCGGGGATGGGCTCGCATCGATGCGATTGGGCGGCAGCCATGCGCGCCGAGTTCGACGTGGCGGCGCGGGCCGGTGACGGACTGTCCTTCGCCTTCGGCTGCCTTGCGACCGCGTGGAGCGCACTGCCGTCGCACGACGAGGGCAGGCTTGCGCTGTGGCGCTACACCTTCGCGCTTGGGCTGATCCTGCCCGCTGCGGCCATCCTCCTGACAGGCCTCTGGCTTGGCTACCCGTGGGTGGAGCCGCCTTATGCGCAAGGCATCGCGAGTTTCGCAAGGGCGCCAACGGGCCTGTCGACGGCCACATGGGCGGGCAATGCCTTCGCCGTTACGGGGCTGGCTACCCTGCTATTGATGCTGGTGGCGGGGCTCATCCTGCACGCCTGGTTCGTGGTGGAAGCCGATTGGGACAAGGCGGCCGCCATCCTGCGCGCAGGCGCGGCGGGCACGATCACGCTCGCGCTGTTTTCCGCCGTCGCCTTCGCAGACCTCACCTGCGTCGTGCTGCCGATATTCGCCCTCGGCGTAGAGCTGCTGTCGATCGCTGTGCTGCAACGGTGGCACGATCGCGATGACATCGCAGTGGCATAGGCCGGTTCAGGCAGATCTCGCTCGTCGGCCCGTGGAGGGCGGGTCGAAGGGTGCACCAGGAAGAGATGGTACGATGACAGAGAAACAGGAAAAGCCGCGTCTCGAACCCATCTCTGCGACCGGGCAGCAGCGGCTGGCGAGCCTCGATTTTACCCGCGGGATCGCGGTGATGGGCATCCTTGCGGCCAACATAATCGCCTTCGGCCAGCCGCAGGTGGCCTATATTTGGCCCGGCGGTTTCCTGACCGGGCATGGGCCCGTGTCGGACTGGCTCTGGGTCGCCCAGCTGACGCTGATCGACGGCAAGATGCGGGGCCTGTTCACGCTGCTCTTCGGCGCGGGGCTCATCCTGTTCCTCGACCGGGCGTGGGCGCGTGGCCAGGGACGCTGGCTTCAGGTGCGGCGCCTCTTCTGGCTGTTCGCGTTCGGCTACGCGCATTATCTCTTGGCCGCCAAGACCGACATCCTGGCCCTCTACGCGGTCTGCGGGCTCATCGCGCTGCTGTTCGTCAAATGGAAACCCAAGACGCAATTGATCGTCGGCACCGTGGTCTATTTGCTCGGCGCGGTGAAGGATACCGTGGTCTGGGGCCTGGTGTATGCGAAGAGCTCCGGCAGCATGGCGGATATGGCGGGCGAGATGCGCGATGCCGCCATTGCCGACGGCCGGGTAGAGACCGCGCTGATCCGGGCGGGCGACTATGGCAATTGGGTGAGTTACAACCTCGCCGAACACGGGACGCAGCCGCTGCTGTCGTGGACCCAGAACACGCTCGAAACGATCCCGCTGATGCTGATCGGCATGGCGCTTTACCGGCTCGGCCTATTCGACGGGCGGCTCGATCCGCGCCGGCAGATGTTGTGGGGGGCGATCGGGGTGCTGGTCGGTCTTGCCGGTACGCTCGCCATCGGGCTGTGGGCTCACGCCGAAGGGTTGAGCTATATGGCCACGCTCTGGTCGTTCGACGGCACGTCGAGACTTGCGGCTCTCCCGATGATCCTGGGGCTCGCGGCGCTACTGGCGCTCTGGGGTCCGCGTGCGACCGGCTGGCTCGGCAGGCGGATATCCGCGACGGGCAGGATGGCTTTCTCGAACTATTTGGGCACGTCGATCCTGATGCTTTTCGTCTTCCACGGATGGGCGCTCGGCCTGTTCGGCGAACTGACCCGGCCTGCGCTGTATGGCGTGATGCTGGCCACCTGGGCGATCATGCTGGTCTGGTCGCCGGCCTGGCTCGCACGCTACCGGTTCGGTCCGCTCGAATGGTTGTGGCGCTGTCTCACCTATATGCGGATCTTCCCGATCCGGCGCGAAAGAGAATCGGGCTAGCGGGTCTCCACCTGCGGCAGCGAACCCGTCCGCCGTATTCCTGAAGACGCGGAAGCGTGACCCCGCGCGGGCCCATGTAGCCGGTCAGGAACCGTCAACCTTCGGTGCCATCCTCGCCGAAGACCCACTCATCGAAGATCGCAGCAAGATCGCGTCCGCTCGCCTCTTCCATCGCGCGCTGGAAATCCACGCTGGTCACCGTGCCGCCGGCATGCGCGCGGGTATAGGCCCGAACGCCGCTCCAGAATTGCTCGTCGCCGATCTCTTCGCGCAAGGTCGCGAGAAACAGCGCGCCCTTGCTGTATTGTACCGCACGCCGATAGCCGAGCGAGGGGTAGTCGCCGCTCCAGGCCAGCGGTTTGTCCCAGCCGCGTTCGCGCAATTGTTCGCGCCGGTCGCGAAAGACGTCGAGTTCCTGCTGATACGCCGCCTCGCCGTAGCGATGCTGCTCCCATGCGGCGACCATGAACGTCGCGAACCCCTCGTTGAGCCAGAAGTCGCGCCAGGTTTGCGTGGTCACGGCATTGCCCCACCACTGGTGCGCAAGCTCATGCGCGATGATCCATGCCGACGAAGGATCTTCGCTTTCCCGGTCGAGCTCGCCCTTGCCGATCAGCGAGAAGCTCATCGTCTCCTGCGCCTCGCGACCGGGGACGAGCAGCTGTGCGTAGGAACCGCCGGGCAGGTCTAGCCCGCTGCGCTGCGCGAAGAAGGCGACCATCTCGGGTGTCTGCGCAAAGAGATCGGCAAGGTCGGCAGGCTCGCCCGTAGCGTTCAGATAGCGCAGCGTGCCCTGCGGCGTCTCGACGGTTTCCGCGGGATAATCGCCAGCGGCAAAACCGAACAGGTAGGGCGAGGTTTCGGCGAGGCTTCGGTAGCGGTGCAGCACGAGGGCGCTGGGAAGGTCGAGCGTCGCGTATCGCTCTCCCACGCCCAGTGAAGCAGAGCCTTGGGGGAGGAAGAGGTCGAGTTCGAGATCGGCCTTGTCGCCCGGCGCGTTCTGCAGGCACACCATCCAGTCGCAGGCGAAATACTCGGTGTGCATCCCCGCGGGGGTGAGGGTGACGCCGCGCTTGGGGAAACCGGAGAACGCGAAGGACAGTTCGACCGTGGCTCCCGGCTGCTTGGCACGCGGAAGAGAGAATACGATGCCATTCTCACCGGAGGTAACGGCCGCCGGTTCTCCATCGACAAGCGCATCGCTGACGGTCAGCGCGTTGGGCGAAAAGACGAGCGCGCGCAGGTCCGCTTCGGTCGCTTCGATCCTGATCGTCTCGCGTCCCGAAACCGCGCCGCTTGCCAGATCGGGGCGCAATTCGACGCCATACCGTTCGACCTGGAAGCCTTCGCCGGTCTGCGCGGCCAGTGGAGCGGCGGTCGCCAGCATGGCCGTGCAGATGGTGAAACAAGCAACGACCCCCGTGCGCATCTTTATCGTCCCCCCTTGCGATTGGAGGCACGCTACGGCGGCGGGCGATCGCATACAGCGACCTGCGGCGATGCGTGGTGGGGTGGCGACGAACGCGTCCTAAAGCCGCGGCAGCGTAACCCCGCGCTGGCCCATGTATTTGCCCGCGCGGTCCTTGTAGCTGGTCTCGCAGCGCTCGTTGCCCTGCAGGAACAGGAATTGGCACGCGCCCTCGTTGGCGTAGATTTTCGCGGGCAGCGGGGTAGTGTTGGAGAACTCCAGCGTCACGTGGCCTTCCCAGCCCGGTTCGAGCGGGGTGACGTTCACGATGATCCCGCAGCGCGCATAGGTGCTCTTGCCGAGGCAGATGACCAGCACATCCTCGGGCACGCGGAAATATTCGACCGTGCGCGCCAGCGCGAAGCTGTTGGGCGGGATGACGCAGATGTCGGTCTCGCGATCGACGAAGCTGTTCGCCGCGAAGTCTTTCGGGTCGACCACCGCGCTGTCGACATTGGTGAAGATCTTGAACTCGGGAGCTACTCTGGCGTCGTAGCCATAGGAGCTGAGACCGTAGGAGATGCAGCCGTCGCGCCGCTGCGCCTCTTCGAACGGCTCGATCATGCCGTGCTTTTGTGCCTGTTCGCGAATCCAGCGGTCGGAGAGAATGGCCATGCCGACCGTGATGTGGAACGCGGAGGCTGCACGCAAGCCTCCGCGAACCGATTATCCGCGATCGCCGATCACATGCTGGCGAGCAGGCTGGCGTTCCCGCCGGCGGCAGTCGTGTCCACGGTCACCACGCGCTCGGTCGCGAAGCGCGCGACGTAGTGCGGGCCGCCCGCCTTGGGGCCGGTGCCCGACAGGCCTTCGCCGCCGAACGGCTGGCTTTCGACTACCGCACCGATCTGGTTGCGGTTGACGTAGAAATTGCCGACCTTGATCTTCGATTCGACGAGGCGGCGCGTTTCTTCCACGCGGCTGTGCAAGCCGCAGGTGAGGCCGAAGCCGACCGCGTTGATATCGTCGACCACCTTTTCGAGGTCCTTGCCCTTGAACCGGGCGACGTGCAGCACCGGGCCGAAATTCTCGCGCTGCAAGTGGCCGATCCCCTCGATCTCGATGATCGTGGGCAGCACGAAGCTGCCGCGTGCGAACGACGGATCGTCCTCCGCGCGCCAGATCGTGCGGCCGATCGTTTCGGACCGGGCGATGTGACGTTCGAGCGCAGCCTGCGCGTCGTGGTCGATCACCGGGCCGACATCGGTCGAAAACTTGGTCGGGTCGCCGACGTCGAGCGCTTCGAACGCGCCGCGGATCATCGTCAGCATCTCGTCGTAGACGTCTTCCTGGATGTACAGCACGCGCTGCGCGGAGCAGCGTTGCCCGGCGCTCTGGAAGGCGCTTGCGACGACATCGCGCGTCACCTGTTCGGGCAGCGCGGTGCTGTCGATAATCATTGCGTTCTGGCCGCCCGTTTCGGCGATCAGCGTGGCGATCGGGCCTTCGCGCGCAGCGAGGCCGCGGTTGATCGCCTGCGCGGTGGCGGTGCTTCCGGTGAAGGATACGCCCGCGATGCGCGGATCATTGGTGATCAGCTGGCCGACCTCTCCACCGCCCGGGAGGAGCTGGAAGACTTCTTCGGGAATGCCCGCCTCGTGGCACAGCTTCACCGCGAGCGCGGCGATCAGCGGAGTCTGCTCGGCGGGCTTGGCGATCACCGTGTTGCCGGCGGCGAGCGCGGCTGCGGCGGGGCCGGTGAAGATCGCCAGCGGGAAGTTCCACGGGCTGATCGTGGCGAACACGCCGCGCCCTGCGAGCTTCATGTAATTGTGCTCGCCCGTCGGGCCGGGCAGCTGGATCGGTTCGCTGAACAGGCGGCGCGCCTCGACCGCGTAATAGCGCAGGAAGTCCACCGCTTCGCGGATTTCGAGCACCGCATCGACCAGCGTCTTGCCCGCTTCCAATTGGCATAGCGAGAGGATCTCGTCGGTATGCGCTTCGAAAGCATCCGCCGCCGCTTCGAGCAGGAGGGCGCGCTTCTCGCCGCCCAGCGCATTCCAGCCCGGCTGGATCGCTTCGGCGCGCGTGATCGCATCTTCTACTTCCTCGGCGCTCGCATCGCGGCGGGTGCCGATCCGCATGCCGTGGTCGAAGGGTGCGGTAATAGGTGCGATCTCGCCCGGCACTTCGGCCTTGAAGGTGGGCGAGGCTTCCCACTGGCGACCGCGCAGTTCCTCCAGCCGCTTGAGCAATGGTTCGCGCACCAGCGGGTCGGCGAGATCGATCCCGGCGCTGTTGGTACGGCCGGGGAACAGGTCCTTGGGCAGCGTGATCGCCGGATTGCGCTTGGGTTCGAGCGCGGCGAGTTCGGCCACCGGATCAGCCGCCAGATCTTCGGCCGACTGGCTGGAATCGGCCATCCGGTTGACGAACGAGCTGTTGGCTCCGTTTTCGAGCAGGCGGCGTACGAGATAGGCGAGCAGATCCTTGTGCCCGCCTACGGGTGCGTAGATGCGCACCGGCGTCTTGGCGTTGCCCTCCGACTTGGCGAGCGCGGCGTACAGCTCTTCGCCCATGCCGTGCAGCCGCTGGAATTCGAACTCGGTCCCGGCTTGCGCCCGCTGCTTGATCGCGGCGATCGTGTAGGCGTTGTGTGTGGCGAACGCGCCGTAGATCCGATCGGGCGCAGACAGCAGCACGTCGGCGCAGGCCATGAAGGATACGTCGGTCGCAACCTTGCGGGTGAAGACGGGGAAATCGTCCAGCCCGGCGACCTGCGTCACCTTGATCTCGGTATCCCAGTAGGCACCCTTGACCAGCCGGATCATGAACTTGCGGTCATGCTTCTCGGCAAGGTCGATCAGCCAGCGGCACAGCGGCACGCCGCGCTTCTGGTAGGCCTGCACGGCCATGCCGAAGCCTTCCCAGCGCGACCCGTCAGGCCGGATGAACAGCGCGTCGTTGGCCGCCAGCAGCTCGACGAGGTCGAGCGAGAGCTCGAGCCGGTCGGCCTCTTCCGCATCGACGGTGAAGTGGATGTTCGCGTCGCGCGCCTTCTCGGCCAATTCGGTGACGATCGGCAGCAGCGCGGCAATCGCCTTGTCCGCATGGAAGATGTCGTACTTGGGATAGAGCGCCGTCAGCTTGACCGAGATGCCGGGACTGCCCGAAATCGTGCCGTCGCTTTCCTTCTCCAGACGCTCGATCGCGGAGACATAGGCTTTCCGGTAACGTTCGGCATCGGCGAAGGTCATCGCCGCTTCGCCGAGCATGTCGAAACTGTGGGTCAGGCCCTTGGCCCGTTCGGGGCCGGCGCGTTTCAGCGCTTCGTTCATGGTGCGGCCGAACACGAACTGTCCGCCCAGAATGCGCATGGCCTGCAAGGTTGCCTGACGGATCACGGGCTCGCCCAGCCGGTTCATCGCGCCGCGCAGCGTACGGTTCATGCCGCGCTGACTGAGCTGCGGCCTCTCGAGCACTTCGCCGGTCAGCATCAGAGAGAATGTCGCTGCGTTGACGAAGGTGGATTTCGATTCGCCGAGGTGCTCGGCCCATTCGATATCGCCGATCTTGTCGCGAATCAGCGCGTCGGCGGTGCGCGAATCGGGCACCCGCAGCAGCGCCTCGGCAAGGCACATCAGCGCGATGCCTTCTTCTGTGTTGAGCCCGTACTGGTGGAGGAAGGCGTCGATGCCGCTGACGTCGCGCTTGCGCGCATCCTTGATGAGCGAGACCGCCCTTTCGTGAATCGCGGAATGCTGCCGCGTATAGACCTCCGTCTCGCGGAGACGTTCCGCGATGCACTCCGCCTCTTCCTGCCGGAAGGCGCGTCGAATCGCGGATCGATCGAGCGGCTCGGCATTGGCGAGCGGTGCGTGATCGGCGGGCGGGTTCTGTGTGAGCATATCCATATTAGCCTTGCGAGGTGGACCCGACGCACGCGCTAATCAAGCTTTGTGAAATCCAAGCAACCATCTCGCGTTGCTGGATTACCTCGGGTTGCGAGCCCCACGTCCCGTTTGCGAGGCTCGACGATCCGATATCGAGCGAGTAGACGCATCTGCAATGCGAGCCGCGATAGAGCAGGCGGCCGGGGGGAAGCATGACACTCGAGGAGGAATTGCGCGAGTTTCCGCTGACGGGGCGCTTTCTTTTCGGGCGCTTGCGCCACACGCTCACCCTGGATGAGCGCAAGGCGCTCGAAAATCTGCCCGAAGAGGTGGCGCATTACGAATCCAGTTCGCGGATCGTGGAAGCAGGGACGAGCTGCAATCGCAGCACGCTGCTGATCGAAGGTTTCATCATTCGCGGGCTGGAAAAGCGTAACGGCGAGGGCGAGAAACGCTCTGCGCTCAGTCTGCATGTGCCGGGAGATTTCGTCGACCTGCACTGCTTCGCGCTCAAGCGGCTCGACCACAATGTCGATACGGTTGGCCCCGCGAAAATCGCCTATGTTCCGCACGAAAAGCTGCGCGAGGTTCTCAGGGACAAGCCGCATCTCGCCCGGTTGCTGTGGTCCTCCACGCTGCTCGACGCGGCCATGCACCGGCAATGGATCATGAAGCTGGAGCAGCTGACCACGCCGCGACGGATCGCGCACATCTTCGCCGAGTTGTGGCGGCGGCTCGAGATGGTTGGCCTGGCCCGGCGCGACGGGTTCGAAACGCCGCTGACGCAGGCCGATCTCGCCGACATGAGCGGATCGACCGCGGTGCACGCGAACCGGGCCTTGCGCGAACTGCGCGAGAGGGGTCTGGCCGAGTTTCGTCGCGGCAGCGTCGTATCGGCTGATCGGCAGGCTCTGGAAAATTACGCGGATTTCGCCGCCGACTATCTCTACGGGGAAGGGCAGCTGGCGCTCGAGCCGGAGATTTTTGCAGTCTGAAGCGTGTTTTAGCCGGTTCGGTGGTGGTCGATCTGGAGGCTTTTAAGCAGGTTTGGTAAGCTAATGCACGGAAGCTAACATGCATCAGTAGACGGTTCGCGCAGGTGCTGGCTATCGCGATCGGCAGTACCAAACGGGTGGAAAGACGGGGGGCGATGGAGTTTCCGAATACCGGCGATTTTCTCGCAGGACGACTACGAGACAAGCTCGGTCATGACGACCTCGAGTATATTGAATCGCTGGTCGTCGAGCGGCGCGAGGCGGAGACGGGCCAGGTCCTGCTCTCGCGCGGCGCAATCGCCGATACCAGCACGATTCTGATTTCCGGCTACATGTTCCGGACGATCGAGAGCGGAAACCAGCGCTTCATCGTGGGCCTGCACGTGCCCGGAGACTTCGTGGACCTGCACGGCTTCGCGCTCAAGCGGCTCGATCACAATATCGTCGCGGCCGGGCCGGTCGTCTACGGGGTGGCGCCGCATGAGAAACTGCGCGAAGCGCTGGAAGAACGGCCGCGGGTGGCGCGTGCGCTGTGGTTTGCGACGCTGCTCGACGCGGCGATCCACCGCAAGTGGATCCAGATGCTCGAACAGCTCGATGCGCCGCGCAGGATCGCTCATATCTATTGCGAATTGCACCGCCGGTTCGAGCTGATCGGGCAGGCCAACGCGCGCTCCTTGCGCACACCCTTCACGCAGATCGACCTTGCCGACATGTGCGGGGTCAGCGCGATCCACGCCAACCGCGCGGTCGGCAAGTTGCGCGAGCTGGGGCTGGGCGAAATCCGGCGCGGCGATCTCTATACGTCGGACTGGGATGCCCTGCGCAAATACGCGCAGTTCGAACCCGATTACCTCTATGGCGACGGCCCACTGAGGTTCGATCAGGACTGGCTGTAAGCACGCCGGTCAGCCGATGAGATCGTCATCGGCGACTGGCGGTGCAGCCTCCCCGATCAGGGCGGCTCCCCACGCATCGTCGAACGCCCCGCCATCGGCTGCGATGCGGATGGCCTGCGCGGTGTTCTCCACCCCCAGCCGGACGAGGATCGCCGCACGATATTTCTCGACCGTGCGCGGGCTGATATCCAGATGCTTGGCAATCGCCTTGTTGGTGCCGAGGCTGGTGAGGCTGACCAATACCTCGCGTTCGCGAGCGGTCAGCCCCGATAGCAGCGACCGCGCCCTTGCGGTACGGCGCTTGCGATCGAGCCCCTGACCCAGCAGCGGCTCGATCCGATCGATCTCGGCCATGAAGCTCTTGAGCGTGAACGGCCATTCGAGATAGCTGGACGCGCCCGCCTGCATCGCTGCGACCACCCGGCCGAGCGCGGGGGCTTCCTCGTATCCGATCACCGGCACCAGCCTGGGATCGTCGTCCAGCATTTCGCACAGGCGGGTGGCGGCGCCGCCTTCGTTATGGACCAGCGCCAGCCCCTGCGACCGGTTGAAGGCGAGAAATTCCTCGATCGTGTCGAACGGTTCGGCGTGGCCATCGCCCGCCAGCAGGACGCGGCAGACCTCGGCACGCCGATCGGCCTGTGAATCGATCACGAAAAAGGCGTTCATCGCGACCCCGCTTCCCTTCGATGCAGGTGCGATCCCTATCCCGGCAGGCGGAGCAATGCCAATCGCTTGCGCCGCTTGTGCCCAAGTGACTGTAGTCGGGAAGGGCCCGGATCGAAGCCTAGTTCGCTGCGCTGCTTGCCGCCTGAAGCGCGTCGCGGATCTCGATCACGTCGGCGCGCAGCGCCTCGATCGCGTCGACCTGCGTCACGCTGACCGAGCCGAGCAGCAGGCGGCGCGAGCCTTCGTAGAAATGCAGCAGGCTGGCCGCCAGCGGGTTCTCGCGGTCGATGCCCATTTCCAGCGCGGTGAGGATCGCGATGCCCCGCGTGATCGCTGCGCTGCGCCCGGCAGGGTTGCCGCGCATGTCCGCCTGCCGGAGCATCCCCAGCGTGAGCGCGAGTTCGTCGAGGCAATAGACCACGATATCCTGCGCGGTGCCGCCCCGGACGCGGGCGTCGAAGTTGCTCTGCTGGTAGGCGGCGCGTGGTTCTGAGGATGCCAGCATGATCAGTTCCGCTGCGCGTTCCAGGCGTCGATCTGCGACTTGAGGAAATCGAGGGTCGACTGCGATGCGGCGATCCGCGAATCCGAGGCGGAGAAGCGCGCGACCATCGAAGCGCGCAGCGCCTCCTGCTTTTCGGCGAGCTTCGCGAGATCCTCGGTCAGCTGTTGCGATTGCGAGGTATAGCGGGCGACCGATCCGGCGAGCGAGCCGGGATCGGTCGATATCGCGTTGTTGCGCGCGATCTTGTCGATGGTCGCGAAAATGCCGTTCAGCCCCGGCGTGAACATCGCCGCGACTTCTTCCGGGTGATCGGTCAGCGCCTTTTCGAGCCGTGCACTGTCGAGCTTGAAGGTGCCGTCGCGCTGGATCGCCACGCCCAGGTCGGAAAGCGTGCGCGGCGTGCCGGCTGGCGCATTGGGCATGATGATCTTGCTGCCTAGCGCGGAAAATTCGGTGCGCAGCGCGCGTGCACCGTAATCGCGGGAGAGGTCGCCCGACATCGGATCGGTCGCCGCATTGAGCTCGGCGGCGATCTCGTTCAGCGCACCCACGATATCGGTCATCGCGGTGGTTACGGCGGCCTTGGGGTTGCCGAAGCCGATGACGGTTGCAGAACCCGCGTTGGTCCCCGTCAGTTCAAGCGCCAGACCCGGCGCGGCGTTGGCGATCGTATTGCTCGCGCTGCTGCGGGTAAGCCCGTCGAGCTTGTATTGCGCATCCTGCGAGGTGGCCAGCAGGCGGGAGGCATCGTCGCCCGGGGCCCAGGCAAGGTTCGCGAGGCCGGGATAGGCGGCATCTTCGGTCGCTTCGACGACGAACCCGCTGTTGAGGCCTTCCGGCCCCTTCATCACCAGCTGCGCGCCGGCGGTGGTCTGCGAAATATACGCGGTCACGCCCGAGTTCTTGGCGTTGATCGCCTTGGCGACGTCGGCCAGCGTCGCACCTGCGGCAACGTCGATCGTGACGGTGCCTTTGGAGGCATCTTCGGTGAAGGCTGCATTGGACGTCGCGCCGAACCGGATCGTCAGCTGGCCTGCGCCGACCGTGTCGGTGGAGGCAGTGTAGGCGGGTCCGGCCAGCGTCTGCCCCTTGGCGAGCTGTGTGACTTCCAGCGAGTAGGTGCCCTTGCCGGACGTGCCGATCGGGGCCGAGACCTTTGCGATCGCCGAATTGGCAATGGTCGGCTGGGCGGAAAGATCGCCCGTGCGGACCCGGTCGCCAAGCGCGCTGGCAAAGGAGGAGAGCAGGCCGCGCAGCGTCGAGGCGAGCGAAATCTGTCGCTCGAGCACCTCGGACTTGCTTTCGAGGCGTTGCTGGCGCGATTCGAACTGCGCCTTCGCCAGGTCCTCGGCCAGCGCGACCATGTCGACGCCACTGCCCGCTCCCAGCGTGCTCGCGATTGAAGATGCTCGGGTGCTGCTCGTTTCCATTGCAGGTTAGAACGGCGGGAGGCCGCCGGAATTAATGGTGGAAATCGATATTAAAGCCGACCGTCGGCGTCGAAACGCAGCGCAACGGGAACCTCGATTGCGGGCAGCGGCGGCAGTTCGCCACGCTTGAGCGAGAGGACATAGGCAAGCACGGCGGCAATGGCGCCGTACAGGTCTTCGCAGATCATCTGCCGTTCGCGGCTGGTGAAGTAGACCGAACGGGCGAGCTGCGGATATTCGAGCGTCGGCAGGCCGAATTCGCGCGCCAGTTCCTTCATCGCCAGTGCCTTGTCGCCCCGGCCCTTGGCCAGCACGATCGGCGCGGAGGCTTTTTCGGGATCGTAGGTCAGCGCGACCGCGAAGTGCGTCGGGTTGGTGATCACGAACTGCGCCTCGCGCATCGCGCCCGACACCGAACCGGCGGCGATGTCGCGCTGCCGCTGGCGGCGGGCGGACTTCGCTTCGGGCGAACCTTCGCTCTCCTTGTTCTCGTCCTTCACTTCCTGAAAGCTCATCTTGAGCTTCTTGTTGCGGCGGACCCACTGGATCGGCAGGTCGACGGCGGCGATGACCACCAGCCCGCCGCACAGCGCGACAAACAGCGATATGATCGCGCCCCATGCGGTCGTCAGCTGCTGCGACAGGTTGCCGCGTCCGAGGCCAAGCAGGCTTTCGTAGGACGAGTACCACCATACCGTGGCGATCGAGCCGAGCAGCCCGACCTTGAGCAGGCCCTTGCCCATCTCGATCAGCCCGTTCGGGCCGAACATCCGCTTGAGGCCCGATGCGGGATTGATGCGGGTGTGCTTGAATTCGAGGTTCTTCATCACGAACCGCCCCTTGCCGAAGGCAAGCTGGCTGGCGAGCGTGACGAGGATGACGGGCACCGCCAGCGCGAAGATCGGGGGCAGAGCCGCGGTCAGCCCTTCCATCATCAGCCGTTCGGGGCGGAAATCCGCGATCTCGCTCTGGTCGAACTGAAAGGCCTCGCGCAGCAGGCTGGAAATATCGGCGACCAGCCACGGTCCGCCGAACGCCAGCCAAGCCGCGCCGACCAGCATCACCACCGCAGTGCCCAGATCCTTGGAGCGCAGCACGTCGCCCTTGTTGGCGGCGTCGCGCAGGCGCTTTTCCGATGGCGCAAATGTCTTTTCGCCGGCCGTCTCGCTCATGGCGTCATCACGCTTTCGGCCTGGCCGAGCGCGACCTCCACCAGGTCGCCGAACTGGTCATAGATCAGCGGAGCAGCGATGATCAGCGCAGCGATCCCCGCCAGCACGCCTGCAGGCAGGCCGAGCGCGAAGAGGTTGAGCGACGGGGCGGAGCGGCTGAGGATGCCGGTGACGATCTGCACCAGCAGCAGGATTACCGTGACCGGCAGCGCGATGCGCAGCGCGGTTTCGAACAGCGTCCCGCCGAAGCCAGCGATCGCCTCGAACCGCTCGGGCGCGACCCATGTCTGGCCGGGCGGGAAGGCGTGGTAGCTTTCGGTCACCAGCGCGATCCATTGCAGGTGCGCGCCGGTGGCAAGGAAGATCAGCGTCAGCACGATGATGAAATACTGGCCGAAAGCGGTGGTGGTGCCGCCGGTGCCAGGATCGCTCGTCTGCGCCATGCTCATCCCCATGCTCCCGCCGATCACCTCGGCGGCGATGGTCGGTGCGGCAAAGGCGATCTGGAGCACGAAGCCGAGCATCAGCCCGATCAGCGCCTCTCCCGCGAGCGCGAGCATCCCGTCGAGCGTGAGCAGGGCCGGGGGCGTGACGATTTCGGGCAGCCAGATCGAGACGAAAATCGCCATCGCGCCGGTGAACGACACGCGGACCATGACCGGGATGTTGGACGCCCCGAAAAAGGGCGCGGCAAGCAGCGCGGCGCCAATGCGCGTCATCAGGAAGACGACGCGCCACAGGTCGCCCTCCAGCCCCCCGATCCCCAAGTCGAGCGCGATCATCGGCCCGGCCTAGTGCCCGATCCGGGCGATCTCGACGAAGATTTCCTGCGTGAAATCGGTCACCAGCGCCATCATCGATGCGCCGAGGATGACCAGCACGAAGGCCACTGCCGCCAGCTTGGGGACGAAGGTGAGCGTCTGTTCGTTTACCGAAGTCGCCGCCTGGATCAGGCCGATGACGAGGCCGAGCCCCAGCGCGGCCAGCAGGATCGGTGCGGCGACCAGCGCGGTGGTCCACAACATGCGGTCCACCATCGAAAGCAGGAGAGACATTTCATCCATCGGTCGGGTCACATGAAGCTGGAGGCGAGGGAGCCCATCAGCAGCGCCCACCCGTCGACGAGGACGAACAGCAGCAGCTTGAAGGGTAGCGATACGAGCATCGGGCTCATCATCATCATGCCGAGGCTCATCAGCACGGACGAGACGACGAGGTCGATGACGAGGAACGGCAGGAACAGCATGAAACCGATCTGGAATGCGGTCTTCAGTTCGCTGGTCACGAAGGCGGGCAGCAGGATCGAAAAGGGCACGTCCTGCGGGCTTTTGAACTTGGGCGCGTCGGCGATGTTGGCGAACATCTGCAGGTCGGTTTCGCGCGTCTGCTTGATCATGAACTTGTGAAATTCGCTCCCGGCGCGTTCGATCGCGACCTCGGCGTTGATCTGCCCGCCCGAATAGGGCTCCAGCGCGGCGGTGTTCACGCGGTCGAGCGTGGGCGCCATGATGAACAGCGACAGGAACAGCGAAATCCCGATCAGCACCTGGTTGGGCGGCGATTGTTGCAGGCCCAATGCCTGCCGCAGGATCGCCAGCACCACGATGATGCGCGTGAAGCTGGTCATCATCAGCAGCAGCGCCGGCAGGATCGTCAGCAGCCCCATGACGAGGAGCAGCTGGAGCGACAGGCTCAGCGGTTCGCCGCCTGCTCCGCCAAGCTCGCCGAACGCGCGGTCGAGCGCGCCGGCAGCTGCGCTGTCGGTCGGCACGGCGGCGGCTGCGGTGGCAGCGGCAGAAGCTGCGGTGGTGTAGGCGAGCGCGCCGAAAGCGGCGGCCCACCTGGCGATACGTGCGATCACGCGGCGAACTCCGTCATGTCCGATCCCGTCCGCTCCGAAGCGGGTTTCGCCCGCGCGGGTGCCTCGGCAAGCCGGGTCAGCCCGCCCTTCGAGGTCGAGACGAGGATTTCACGCCCATGAAATTCGATCACCGCGAGCCGCAGCGTGGGCGAAAGCATGGTGGTCTCGACGATGCGGACGGCCTTTTCGCCGCCACCGCTCGGCCCGCCGAACTGGCCCTGCATCCGCTTGGCCAGCTTCAGGCTGCCCCAGATCATCCCCCCGATAAGCGGCAGCAGGATCAGCAGCTTGAGAATGTAGATCAGCATCAGATCTGTTCCACCGTGGGCGGCGGTGCGCGGCGCTCTTCCATCGGCGCGTGGCCCGGTTGCGCAGAGACCTGCGGCGCGGATGCGGGTGCGGCGGTGGGCGTGCCCGCGCCGACCAGCTCGAGAATGCGGATCGCGAAGCGATTGCCCTGCGCGACCACTTCGCCGCGTGCGATCAGACGGCCGTTGACCATGATGTCGAGCGGCTCGTCGGTCAGCCGGTCGAGTTCGACCAGGCTGTTCTCCCCCAGCGTCAGGATCTCGCGCAGGGGCAGGTTCTTGCGCCCGAGTTCGACCGTCAGGCGAACGTCGATTTCCTGGATCAGGCCGTAGCCATCGAATGGCATGGTCATGGCTTACTTGTCCTTCGCAAACGCGGTGTGATGGATTTCGAGCGCGACGCGATCGTCGAGCGCACCCACGGCTCCGTGGGCGATGGCGATGTCCGCAATGCTCAGCGGCACGGTGCGGTGAATAGGGACGGGCAGGACGGTGCCCACCTGCAGCGCGACGATGCGCGACAGCGGGATCGCCATGTCGACCAGCGTCGCGGTGGTGGCGAACTCGACATGGCCGAGCGCGGAGACGAGGATCGATTCATCGCCGATGCACCGGCGCGCGGGCTGCCCTGCGGGAGTATCGGTGACGAACTGGACGAAGCTCGTCTCGCAGGTCGTGAACGTCAGCGTCAGCTTGGGCAGGTCGGGCCGGATCACGGCGATGGTCGCCATGTGAGCCCTGGCACGCGCGCCTGCCGGAGCGATTTCGTTCAGGTTGCTGCCGCGCTCGGCGACGGCAAGGTCGCCGCGCCCGGTCGCCTCCACGCAGGCTGCGAGCAGTTCGGCTTCGATCTGGCAGGCGAAGCGGTTGGCGGACGCGGGCAGTACGGCGGCGTCGGGCGCGCCCTCGCCATCGCCGCCGAGCATCCGGTCGAATTCGCCGATCATCGCGCTTACCCTGGCGCTCGCCAGGATGCCGAGGCCCTTGCCCGGCAGCGCAAAGCGCGCGTGATGCATGTTGGCGCCCAGCGTATCCGCCAGCGCGTCGATGTCGCAGGCCTCGCACCCAACCAGTTCGGTCTCCAGCTTGCGCACATCGAGCAGCGCCGCCAGCCTGGGGCGCAGGGCGCGCGCCAGGCGCGTCCCGAAGCGCGTGAAATCGCCCGCGACGTCGAGCGTCTCGAGCGAGTTCGAGAGCAGCTCTTCGCAGTGCTGCGCGGCGCGGGCTGCGCCGGTAGGGGCGGCACCTTCGATCATTGGATGATGAGCGAGCGGAAGTAGACGTTGTCGACCCCGCCGAAGCCTTCGTGCGCGATCAGTTCCTCGTTGATCGCCTTGGTCAGCCGCTTTTGCAGCTGCAACTTGCCCTCTGCCGTTTCGAGATCGCCCGCATCGGTGGATGCCAGTTCGACGAGGATGCGCGAGCGGATCGACAGCTCGTGATCGTGCAGCCACATCAGCACGCGCCCGTCCTTCATGGTCGACGCGGCCAGGCTGACCTGGATCAGGTTCATCCCGCCTGCCAGGTTGGAGGTGAACTCGTCCTGGAATTCGTAATAGGCAGTGCGATACTTGCTGCCGCCCGTCCCGTGAACGACCTTGGCACCTTCTTCCTTCTCGCCGACGACTTCGTAGGGATCTTCTTCGCCCTTGAGCACGAATTTCGGCCCGGTATCCTTGGGCTCTGCGTGCTCGCCGCCGATCATCCCGGTGGCAAAGGCCGCGTAGGTACCGCCACCGCCTGCGCCAAGCAGCACGACGCTGAGGATCAGCAGTTTCAGGAAGCCGCCCTTCTTTTTCTTGGGCGTTTCGTCGGTGGTTTCAGCGTCGTTGCTCATGGTTAATTCCGTCTAGGTCTCGATGGTTAATCAGGCGTAAATTCCGCCGTCGGATTTCTGATCGGGCCGGCCCTGCGTGCTCCCCGGGTTGCCCTGCCGACCGGTGCCGCGCCCACCGCCATCAGTGTCGCCGCGACGATCGGATTGCGCATCGCCCGCCATGCCGGACTGGCGCGCGTCACTGCCGCCCCCGTGGGCGGAGCTGGCAAGCTGGCTGTGCAGGGTCTGGCCGGGGGCCTGCGTCTGCGCGTCGGCAGTGCGCAGGTGCGGCCGGTCGGCTGCGATGGCGGCGGCGAGCGATCGCTGCGTGTCGCTGTCCTGCGCAGCCACCTCGACATCCAGCGTGTTGCCGCTCGCTTCGAAGGTCAGCGAGAGATTGCCCAGTTCCTTGTGCGCCACCGCGATGGTGGCCGACGCGCTGCCCGCGCTGCTGCGCGCCGCAGCGATCCGATCGACCAGTCCGGCGAGGTCGGGGAACTGGGGCAGGGCGCCCGTCTGCGGCGCGCTCCCGAACATGGGGGTGGCGAAAGGCGTATGGCCCACCGGTGCCGCAATGCCCTGGACGGGCGAAGTGCCGTTAGCGGTTTGCCCGCCGGGCTGGCTGGCATCGAGGGCGATCATGGGCCGGTCTGCCGCGACCGGCTTGTCGGCGGCGCGCAGTTGCAGGCTGAGCCCGGTCTGCGGAAGCTCGGTTGCGACCTTCGCTGGCGGGGCCGCCGACGCGTTGGCGGGCGACTGGCTTGCCTGGCGGCTGGACGGTTCGGCCTGGGCATCGCCTGCCTGTGCCTTGCCCTCTCCTCGCGGCGCGCCGTCTCCACCGAGGAATTGCTGCGCGGTCTGCGAGGCAGCGCTTTCGGCCTTCGTGAAGGCGGTCGGCGTGGCCGCAGAAGGCGTGTTGGAAGCGGTGGGCCCGGCTGCCGGATCGGTGGCTGCCTTGCCCTGCTGGACGACTGCGGCCTTGGCTGCCGCGATGACCGTCATCCCGTCCACCGAGGTCGCGGGCGGCGTTGCGGGAGAGTCGACGGCGAGTTCGATCGGGGCGGCCTGCGCGCCGGGCACCGTTACCGCAATCGCGGGTGCGCCCGTCGCCTGGTCCGTGGGTTCGATCTCGGGATCGGCTGGGCGTGCCTCCTTGGGCTTTGCCCCAGCGCGCTCCTTTGCCGCCGCGGCGACCTCGGGAGTCACCGGCTCGCCCCGGGTCGCAACCGGATTGGCCTTGCTTGTCTGAGGAGCCGGCGTCCCGCCAGCCGCCTTTGTCGGGAGTGCCGGGGTGGCGGATGCGGCGTCGTTTTCCGTCTGCGGCTTCGGTTCGGTGCCGGTCTCGTCCTGTGAGGCGGGCGGGGGCGCCTTGGCCGATTGCGGAATAGGCGCAGCGGTACTGGGCGCTGTCGACGCAGCGGCAATATCGCTCCGCACGGGCGGCAAGTCTTTGCCGCTTTCCGCCTCGATTTCGCCGGGGGGAAGCGGCTCGCCGTCTGGCGGCGTCGTGTTCGAAGGCGCTGAAGGGACCGGCGGGGCCACCTTTACAGTCGGTCGCATTCCGGCCTCGACGCCTGCTTCCACGCCGTCCCCATCCGCAGCGATGTCCGCTTCGGCGGTCTTCGGCTCGCCCGGCGTATCGCCCTCTACCGCCGGTTTGCCTGCGGCCTTGCTCGCCTTGCCGAGCAATTCGGCAAAGGCGTCAGGCAGGGTGCGACCGGCTTCGAGCGGGGG
>Ga0208018_100091_pt1 | contig 35896 bp, 26 predicted proteins | sample 31_taG_FD_184105 | JGI IMG/M metagenome (GOLD analysis project Ga0208018, IMG submission 184105) | Marine viral communities from the Gulf of Mexico - 31_GoM_OMZ_CsCl metaG (SPAdes) (version 2) | ecosystem: Environmental > Aquatic > Marine > Oceanic | place: Gulf of Mexico | collected 2015-07-12 | reverse complement strand
CGGCCCACGCCGTGTTCAACGGCGGTGATGTCGCGGGGCAAACGCTGCTGATCCAGGGGGGCGCGGGCACCGTCGGCTATCTCGCCGTGCAATTCGCCGCCTGGGCAGGGGCGCGCGTTATCGCCACTACCGGAGCCAGTGGGACCGAGCGCGCAAAATCCGCAGGCGCACAGGTCGTGCTGGACTATAGCGCCTCCGATCTGGCGCAACAGGTGCTGGACGCCAACGGTGGTGCCCCCGTCGACCAGATCATCGAGGTCGAATTCGGGGCCAATATCGCGCTGGATGCCGAAGTGATCAAACCCAACAGGCGCATCGCGGCCTATGGCTCTGCCAAGGTGATGGAACCGACGCTCCCCTTCCTGCCCCTGCTCTTTAAGGCGGTCACCATCGACATCATCCTCGTCTACCTGCTGACCGAGGCCGAACGTGCCCTCGCGATCAAGAAAACCCATCAAGCCTTGGCCGAAGGGGCGCTGCACTGCCCGGTCGAGCAGACATTCGCGCTCTCAGACACGGTCAAAGCCCATGAAGCCGTCGAAGCCGGTGCCCGCGCCGGTGCGATCTTGATCAACTGCGAAGGCTGACAGCCCTCGCACGCGACATATACTGCACCCTTGAAGCGAGGGGGACGGCGGCGGTGCGCCCCCACGCCCCCCTTACGCGCGATCACGTGTTCGCTCGGCCGCAGGATATCAGCAGCAAGACATACGGCGGCAATAGGCCCCCTGCGGCCGAGCGACCCCGCTGATCCTCCCCAATAGAACACAGCCTGCTCTGCCCCAAACACGGCTCAAGAATAAATTCCGAGATTCTCCCCACTTTTTCTCCAGAAAGGTATTGCACCCCCCCGCACTCCGGACTAATTACGCCCACACGTTGGGATGTAGCCAAGTGGTAAGGCAACTGTTTTTGGTACAGTGTACCGTAGGTTCGAATCCTACCATCCCAGCCAACACACATGAAAAATCGCATACTTCCCAATGGGATAGCCGTTAATCAAGCGGCCAGCCTCCCGTCTCCACGTCGTGGTGGTTCACAAACTGGTTCACATCGCTCGGGGTGTCGACCGCGTGAATCATCAAGAAAGTGGGGGCTTTATCTCGTTCGAAGAAACAAGGTCTTCTACTTCAGGCGCCGCTGGCCAGAAAAACTTCGCCAGTATGGAGCGCCAGCATTTCTGTCTGTTTCTCTTCGAACCCAAATTCTCTCTGAAGCGGTAAAGCGGTCGGTCGACCTGCTCTCCGCGGTCGAAACAGGAGAGAAAGACGTGCTTGAAGATCTTCAAAACAACCGGGCCTGTGAGGCACGTGTGCAAGAAATGCTGAAAGAAATCGTCCGACGGGCGGTGGCAGCAATGATCGCGCGCCAAGAAAGCGACACGTTGGGCGAGAGCTCTGACGCATATCTCCGCCGGATCGATGCAGAAACAAGCCAGATCCTGGGGGCCCAGCGCGCCCGAGACTGGTCGGTCGCCGCCACATTCGCAGAAAAGGTAGCGCGAGATAGCGGCCTCGAGAGCGACGCTGTAGGGACCCCTGCCGTTGCTCGGCAGATACTCTCCCTTATGCGCCGTATCAACGAGTTGAGCGTCCGGGTGGAACAGAATTTCGATGATCCGCTCCACGTAGGGCGAGAACTCCTGATCGATTACGATCTAAAGCCGCACCAAGATGCCATGAAACCGCCTATGCTCATGTCGGAAGCGATCGAGAAAGCTTGCGAAGAGGCCCCGCAAGACGTGGAAAACAAGATACGAGTTATCGGAAAACTTGCTCTGGCCTACTTTGGCGACATCCCTGTTTCTTCGATCTTGCTGGAGCAATCCTATCAGTTTTTGTTCACCGTTTGGATGCTGCCGAAAGGCTGGGGCAAAGCACACGGTCGGAATCGCCACGGTCATGTGGGACGCGATATGTGCCCCCTCCAAGAAATCCGTGATGCAGATGAGAAAGACGCCGAACTGCTCGAGGAGATCATGAGCCTCGATATGTTATCGATGCCTGACAAACGTCGCAGGCTTGTACAGGAGCTAACTCCGCGGCTGACCGATGGGTACCTTTTTGTTCAGCGGGACATGCTCAATCGCATATTCCGGGCTGCGCTCGGAAGGAAGCGCGTTGGGCGTGATGTGGATGACGAAGATCGCGTTGTGCCCTCCCACGCGCAACTCAAGGCCCGAATGCATGCTTGGCACAAGTCCCAGAAAACGCCCTGTAAACTTCCCAAACGCGTATCGCGCCCGAAGCGGCGCATGTCCTGGTCGCTTGAGCACGTCTCGCGCCTATTGCGGTCGCCAATATACCTCGGCACATCGTCTCCGAAGCAACGGAGTCGCAAAGCCACCGCCCGCAAGCGCGTCATTATTCGAGATGCGATTTACTGGGTCCCGCTTTTCATGATCACTATGGGCGTCCGCCCAGAGGAGATCTTACAGGCCGCGGTGCCGGACGTCGTGCGCCGCGATGGCATTCTTTGTCTTTTCATCGGAGATGAAGAGGACGCTGTGCTCAAGAGTGAACAATCTCGGCGTGTCCTACCCATCCCGCAAATCCTCCTCGACCTCGGTTTCCGCGAATGGATCGTGGCGAAACGCAAGTTCGGCGAAACTTGGCTTTTCCCTGAGATTCAACCTGACATAAGTCATGGGCGGCGATCACAGATCTTCGGCGACCGCCTGCGTAATCTCCTGAAGACACTGAAGCTTCACGATCCACGCGAAGACATTTATGCAATGCGACGCACGTTGTCTTCCAAGCTCATGGGGCTCGGGATCGATACTGGCACGCGCCAAAGAATTCTTGGCCACCTTGAGGGCACAACCATCGACCGGCACTACTCGGATCATGGTCTTCTGGAGCTCAAAGATCTTTTGGATTCCGTCGATTACGGCATCGAGGTCGGCACCGATAGACGGTTCGACTTCCCCATCATCGTTGGCAATCGCACCACCCTACTGACAGCTCTCGATGTTGAGGTAGCATTGACCGAGCGACGTGAGATTTCCGCAATTCAACTCCGTGATGCAGAAACAGACGAAATTGTGTTTGAGGCCGCCGTCTCCGGTCGGAAGGCACCGGCCGGGTTTCCTTGGAATGACTGCGAAGCACTCTCAGAAAAGGACGTTGCCGCCAGGATCATATCACTCGGCCGGGAGTACTCCCTAACCATGCCCGCAAACGAAGAGGCGACAGGTGCGCTGGAACATTTGCTAATCCTGGTTGATGACAAACCCTTTTATAATCAAATGTGCCGAGAAGATCGGCTTGCGGACAATCATGAAACAGAACCGAACAATGATCTTGGTGATGAGCCGCGATTGGTAGCGGATAAAGCAGACCCGCGGACTGCTGACCTTTGTCGCGGGGATCTTGTCCTCGGCTTGTTTCCAACTCGAAATGCAGGTTCAGACAGTCCCGCTCCACGGCCGGGGTTGGTTGTCGATACCCGCACGCTTGCTGGCCAGACATACCTCGACGTAGCATGGGGTGGCCCAATAGGGCCTTCGCGTGCGGCGCCACATGAGCTTGTTCTGACGCAGCCGAAAGAGATGTTAGTAGCGCAAATCGACATTCCGACGCGTTTCAATATGCGCCGTCGTATCCTCGTCCCCGCGGAGTCCAAAGCCTTCCTTCACGGGCGATTGGGGCGGATCGGCGAAGGTGCGTGTACGCGTCTGAGAGATTGCCTCATTCATGCTGGAGATGTATCTCCTACACCGTTTCAAGAGGCCAATCGCCCTGTTCGCGCCCTTACGATCGAGCGCCGCCGCACAAAATCTGTGCGACCAAGAGCAAGCAGGTAAGTCTGTCCTTCAGGTGGCGTGTCATTTGATATTTCTACTTTTTTAGACGCCGCTGGATACCGCCCATGCTGAATTGAACCTGCAAATTACTGTGCGCCTTAGAGCAGCGTGAGGCTGTTTATTGGAAATGGGCAATCCATAGGCGTAATCTGGTGCGGAGACAGTTCGAATACAGTCGTGACTTCCCCGGCTAACCTGCAGTTCGCCACAGTATCGGAGGAACGGAGGTAGACCCCTCCGCCAATCACCAGCGGATCGAAAAATTCTTGATAGCAGAGAGTGAGGTGTCACAACCCCAGCGCATCAGTATCCCCTCTCAATTGGCTGCGGGAACCCACCAGGTGCGCTGGATTGTCGCCTCATCCGCGAGCCCTGCTTTTGGTACGACATAATATAAATACTCAGGCTTTAGCCCGGTTTTGGCTCTGGCGGTAGGGGGCTCACCGCATCGGCCAATGCCTTTGATTTTATTGGACAATTGATGTGCGACTGCACGCTGATCCTTACCCGACTCCGGGATGTGCCCTGAAATGTGACGCACATCGTGCCTCAATTCAAGTACCTTAGTTAAGTGGCGATCAGTTCACGCCAGCCGGACATCGCCGCGCGCCGTCCTCACCGATCTAAGTGTTCATCAGGTATGCATGCATTGTCAGCCAGTCATTTCGTAAGAGCGCTCGAGACTCTTTTGCATAGTTGCGATCAATGCGGCAGCAACCGATGAATGCGCGCCAGATACATCGACCGTCGAAACAAACATGCGTTCAGCCCCAGTAGGCGCAGCAATGTGGTATGGGATGCAAATGGGCTGGCTCGGCAGACCTTGATGATGGGGATAGAGAAGCATTACCCGGTTGCAGTCGTAGAGCTGGCTATAGGCCATTAACTGATACACATCGGACTGGCTCACACCCTGTTTCGGGTCATCGATCCTCGGCGTCATCCGCTTCCACTTCGTGTCGATGATCAACACGACATTGCTGCCCTCTTTAACGATGATGTCAGGACGCGTACGAAATCGCCCCGTCCCATCTTCAAACAAACAACTTTTGCGCCCTCCTTGGCTGGTAACCTTGAGGCCTGTGCCTATCAGCGCCCGCTTGAGAACCCGCAGAATGTATTCTTCGAATAGGGTGTTCATCTCGAACAGAATTGCATGCCCCCCTGACTGGCCCGTACTTGTCGTCTGGTACTTGTTCCCAAGAAGCAACTGAAGTGGTCCCAGAAAACTGGACAGTCGGCTAAGGTGTATCCCAAACCTTTGAAGGGATACGAGAATGGCAAAGCGCCGGAACTTTACAGATCAGTTTAAGGCCAAGGTGGCGTTGGAAGCGCTTCGTGGCGACAAGACCGTGCAGGAGATCGCTGCGAAGCATCAGCTGCACCCTAATCAGGTCAGCACGTGGAAACGGCAGGCCATCGAGGGCATGGCGGATGTGTTCTCTGGCGGCAAACAGAGCGGTCCCACAGAAGCCGAGGTCAAGGAGTTGCACGCCAAGATCGGGAGGTTGGCGGTTGAGAATGATTTTTTGTCGGAAGGGCTGAAGCGATGAGCCCCGGCAAGAAACGCGCCATGATCAAACGGGATCACCCTGCGCTGAGTATCAGCCAGCAATGCAAACTGGTGCGGCTGAGCCGGTCGGCCTTCTACTACACGCCGCTCGGCATCAACGCGGACACGCTGGCTTTGATGAAGGAGATCGACCGGGTCTTCACCAAATATCCGTTCTTCGGTAGTCGTCGGACGTCACCGCGTCCGACGGCTGATGGCAAAGATGGGTCTGGAAGCGATCTACAAACGGCCACGGACCAGCCAGCGACACCCACAGCATCCAGTCTATCCGTATTTGCTGAGAAAGATGCAGATTGACCGACCCAATCAGGTCTGGTGCGCCGATATCACGTTCGTGCCGGTCAAGAACGGCTTCCTCTACTTAGTGGCCATCATGGATTGGGCGACGCGAAAGGTGCTAAGCTGGCGATTGTCGAACACGATGCACGCCGACTTCTGCGTCGAAGCATTGAAGGAGGCCATGGCCAAACACGGCCCGCCCGAGATCATGAATACGGATCAGGGCAGCCAGTTCACCGGATCGGCCTGGATCACCACGCTGACTGAGGTGGGCGTGCGCATCTCGATGGACGGTCGGGGAAGATATCTCGATAACATCTTCATCGAACGCCTGTGGCGATCTCTAAAGCAGGAGGCCATCTACCTTGAGGAAATTTCCGATGGCTTCCAGGCCCGGCGCGTCGTCAAGAACTGGATGGCTTTCTACAACACCCGACGGCCCCATTCCGCGCTTGCTCGGCAGACGCCGGACGACGCATATTGGGCGGGCTTGGAAGAGCGACACGCAGCATGAAACCTAAACCCGATACACCTTAGAAACGCTGCGAAACTGTCCGAAAAGCTGGGACCACTTCACAGGTCACAGACCAAATTAACCACGATCAACCACACCAAATTTCGCAAAGTCAGTATCCTGGCCGGACGTAGGCGGGCGTAAAGGTTCTTAAATCGATCAATTGGTGCGAAGGACCACCATGCGGCACGCTACCATCGAGAAACAGATATCAGGAGTTCTTTCTAACATTGTATTGCTTGTTCAGGGTAACCAAATGTACGAACTGATTGACGGGATCACACATATGCACACGTACCACAAAAAAGAGCTCCTGAAATCGCTAAGCTGCACCACGAATGAGCAGTTTCTTCATCTACTTTGGTCAGGGAACATTCTTCAGACTGAAAACTCAGCGTGGGGCTTGAAATACCTGATCCCTGAAACCGTTCCCACAGGCGCTATTGGAGCGGAACTGCCAAACCCTAACGCAATCTACAAATGGGAGCTCGAAGTTCTTGCCAACGAAGTTCTAACAACTTCTAAGTCGTTAAAGCATGGTAAAAAGCGGCTTGACCCGCGAAATTTTCAAGCTCTGATCGCAATTACCAATCGGTTGCGTAAGCTGGAAAACAAAGAGTACAATATAGGTGGTAGAAGGAAGGATATTTTCCTCGAGCTTGCGCGTATTGGCCATCGCCAGTTTCCATGGCAAACCGGGTTCGTTAATATTGCAAACCTCTACCGCTATGTGTTCGTCTACGGCCAAGGCGCTTGTGCACAAGCATTCGAAGAGCTCTACGAGGTCAGCATTGCGGACTTCACTCAGGTTTGCTTTGCCCTTTACAGCCATTTTATAACGGAACCCGTCTTTCATGGACTTCGGGGCATGGAGGCAATTGGGATCTCGTCCGGTCAACTAAAAGCAGCGCTGGCACCGCTGGCGGTGCCTATTGTGGAAGCTCGACGAAAAGCTGTCGAACAGCGGAAGAATGTCATGCATATCGCATTCAAACCATCAATCTACCGGCGCACACCGTGCATCGATTTTGGGCATGGCAATGATATTAAACTGCGTGCACCAATGCCGCAGCTATTGATTGATCGCATGACTGCTGGCCTTTTTTATGACGTGGTCCAAGGGGGTGATGCCGCCCGGCAGGAATATGGGCGTCGCTTTGAGGAGTACTGCCTTGAATTCTGTAGAGGTACTCTGGACACCTTCGATTGGCAGCCGGAGCGTCAATACCGCTTCAGAGGAAACCGCCACCATTCTCCTGATCTGTTTTGCTTCGACAATCAGGAAGCAATCTGCGTCATAGAATGCAAGGCAACCCGGTTGTCTTGGAATGCCATGTATGGGGGAGAACCCTTGAAAGACCGGGGATACACTGATCTCGTCAAAGCAGTTAAACAGATTTGGAAGTGTTTCGCGCACTCCAGGCTGGGCTCACTCAATGTGACTTTTAGATCAGACGCCTGCGGCGTTGTACTTACGCTCGACGGATGGCTATCAATGGCGCACAAACTTTCAGACAAGATCCTGCAGACAGCGCGTGAAGAAATCTCACATGAGGCACCGTATGTAGGACACGTCGACATGCGCTCGGTCCATTTTACGCCAATTGAGAACCTTGAGCGTGTGCTTTCCAGCGCAACCGCACAAAGTTTCAGTGACGTCTTGAAGGCTGCTGGAACGCCCAAATATGACGGCTGGCACATTGATATGATCCACAAAGAACTTCCGACTTTTGATCCTTCGATCGACCGCCCTAACCCGTTTAGCGAGCGTGTTGATGAACTCTTGCCGTGGTGGGGCAACTTACGTCGGATGGAAGAGATTGAGTCAAGCGTTGGATAGCAATCCCACATTTCAAATTTCTTCTATTCCGTATAAAACGTCCGCGTCCGGCATTTCATCCCTTAACACTCCATCTTTCTCAAAAGAGTAGAGTGTTGCGACCACCCATTGAATCCTCACCGGCATCCCTGCCGTTTGCGTCGCCAAAACTCTGCGCTTTGGATCAACTTCCGGTTTCAGGAAGCCGCAATGCAGCGCGCGATGATGCCACAAGCGTCGGCTTCGAGCCGTCGTTACCTGTTAGTTGGCACTAACGGTTTGACCAGAGACTTTTCTAACCCTCGTAAAAGCACTCCAAATCGCGCCGCCCTTTCAATTGAACCGGCCGATATGGCTTGACATCGCCGCACTGGGCTACAGCCTTTGCACGCATGCGCGTTTCAACTGAGGGATGGATAGGGAAATCATCACCAACAACGCGAACTCCCTTCTTCCAAAGGATGCGGAAAGGCCCAAGTGCAACGATTGCGTCTTCGCGGTGCTGCAAACCCAGAGAATCAGGTGCGCGATTCAGGACGTCTTCGTTGATCTGAACCGAAGGCACACACTCGTACAATTCTTCGACCATCCAATCCAGAGCGATATCACTCAAGCGGGACTCTGCCTCGGGATAGCTTCCGCCAATGTCGCTATGACACCCCGGAAACCAGACCTGCTTGAGCCACTTCGGCTCTCGATCTTTGGTTTCTATCGCTGCTGCCTTGGAAGCCCAACCGACCCTTGGAAAATCAGCGCGATCTTCGTCGATCGCCATAGCGTGACGGGCGTGTTGGACGTCAGGATCCAGCCACTTGTCGTAGTTTCGCTTGTTCCAAGCTGCGAAATGTCCCGTCTTGAAAATTTGCGGCCAATCCATTGGGTGCCAAAGATGCAACTTACGATCGGGGTCGTCCGAGAAATATTTGAAATTATCGAGCAGCAGTGAGCCAAGCTGCCAAAGAAGCGCACTGAGTAGAACGCCGACAGGAATGAGCAGAAGCAAGGACCACTCTAAAGCAATGCCAGTAGCCAAAGTAGCCCCGACTGCAAAGGTGACGCCCCAGACAAGTGTGCGGACGACTGCGGTTCGGAGTGATGCAACCGTGTCGAAGACCCCGATGAAAGTAGGCTGAACGTTGCCTTGATTGTCTTTGCCTTCGAGCGGAAAGCTTGAATATTTCGTACGGAACCGTTTGCCGAGCTCTTCACGGTTCTGGAAGTAAGGGTCTTTCCCGCGCGGCTTTCCGGCGCCGTGATTATACACGAATTTCACAGCATCCTTGGCGATCTTTCGCAGGCCGGGCCCGTGACGCGGGACCGGCGAACCATCGGGCATCTGCGTTGGAACACCGCAGAGGTTCATAACGTTAGCCAACGCTCTGACCGTGTAGGCTCCCCTTGAGAACCCAAAAAGAAGGATACGGTCGCCTGGTTCGTAGTGGGCGATGATCTGTTCGTAGCAATCGATGATATTGTGATCAATGCCAGTTCCGACCGCGCTTTCCAGGATCGGCTTGATACGATTAAAGAACCCGCCGCTTTCACCGGTTCCTAAGCCCGGATCATAGAAGGCTACCTGATCTTTCGGGCTAATGGGTGAATCCGGGCCTGGGCGCATTGCTCGATACATCTTGTAGACATTTGAAAGCCGCTGGTCTGGCTTGGCACCACCCATCTGGCCAGTTCCATCCGAAAAGATGCAGATATTCTTAGCCATATATCACCTTATGGTTGAATTCCAATTGAAAGCTGTAATCAATAAAACAGAATTTTTACCGGTGGAGGTGAGTTCCCTTGCTGAGTTCCACCTTAACCACAAAAATAAGAACATATCGGAAACACATATGTCCACCTTGTAGTGTGATAAACGAGTGAGGTGGGCTAAATATGTTAGATTATGTTTAGAAAATGGAAGTGCTCCCAACAGCGGCTAATCTCTATCGCATTTGATCCGCCCGCCGACACACGGCGTCTCTATCGAGTTGTCGCTTTGTAGTAGCTCGGACAGTAGGAAGTTAGCGCAGGGTTTCGAATAGCGGATTTGGTGAATACTGCATTGCAGCGTGACGTCGCTCGTGAACGGCAGGAATGGGCCGATAAGGACATTGACGTGGACGCTGACCGCCTCCTTACGCGCTGCAAAAGAATCCGAAAAAGTTGGCCTCCTTTTTTCGGAAAACGATCCGATCTCCTGATCACAAGCATGGAGAGCGCTATGAGAGATGAGCAAACGATGACGCTGAAAGAAGTCGAATACGACCTGATCAAATGGGCAGACAGCGGAGAGGAGGCGGAAATCCCACCAGCATGCCTTGTCCTCTGGGATCTGAACGAAGAGCAACTTGAGAACATCAAGGAGGCGTGTGCGATCCCGCATGCGGCGGCGAGCATTGCTCATGCTATGTGGTGCATCGCCGACGGGGAACGGCTCTCGTCGATTGCACAGGCCCTGCGGACCAACGGATGACAATATAAGGTCCGGAAGAGCGAAACTTCTTCCTCAGCTTCGATATCGGATCATTCCCCATCCTGTCCCGTTACTCCTTGCGCAGTAAGTGTGGGATGGCAATGCGGGTTGCGGCCGCAGCATCGAAGCTGGCTTCTGGATGTCGCCTGTGGCCTGTGGGCCGTTCACTGCCTTACATACGTCACATAAAACCCTTTCAACATGCGATGCTCCTGAAGGCGATCGCCAAGATTGAAACCTTCTCTGCGCAGCGGCGCTTGGAAAATATCCAGTCCACGATCGAGAACTATCTTCCAGCCGGTATCTGTTACAATGTCGCGGGCATGAGCAGTTCCTGAGGTATCGAATGCCCAGGTGAAATCCACGCCGGAGCCTGTGCAGGCTTCGGTGATGCTTTCCAGTAGCTCACGCTGCTTCTGAATGTCACCGTCATGTGGTCCCGTCACAAGGTGAATGGAGACTTGATCCTCTGGAGCTTTCCGTCGAATGACCATTTCGACCAACTCCATCATGTTTCGGACCTGATAGAAGTATCGAATATAGGGGTCGGTTACGACGATCCGCGCGGCGCCGTCAGTGTAAGGGCCAAATAGCTTATCATAGCTGATACCCTTGCGGTTTTCGGCAAAGACATGGTGCCCCTCTTCCGGCGATGCTTTCTGCGCGGTCCTATCAGCCTGCAACGGAGCATTTGCTGGCTCGATATCGATCACTACATCCTCAGAGCTCTCTTTTTGCCTCGAATCTGGTGCCGACTTTCGGTTGTAGAACTGCGGAAACTCCTGTTCCTCAACCGTCTGAACGTGCCGCTTTTCGCCATCCGAACCCGAATAATAGAAATCAACCTCCGGGTAAGTTGCGTCGATCCTGAACAGCTGGTCCTTGACCCGCTTCCGACTTTCCATAGCCAGTTGAAGCAATTCTTCGACATCCTCAGCGCTTTCGCCGCCGGCCGGGAAGACGACTTTCAGCATCCCCGACATGGTCTTGTAGATAGCATCCCTGTCGCGGGTAGAGACTTTTTCGCTGACGCTGAAATGCTGGTCAGGACGGTTAGAGAAGTCTTCCTGGCGCAAGTGGCGCAGGATCTCGGCCAGATAGTCAACGATGAACCCGTAGCCGCTGGTGAACATTTCGCCCCGGATGACATCAATCTCCCAGCCCGGCAGATAGGCATGTAGACGGTCGATGAAGGCGCTGTCGTGGAACTGCGGAGGCAGGGCTTCAAACAGATCGCTGTTCTTCAGCATGTAGGGCACGTTGTGATCGGTGTTGCCGACAAATGCGAAGCTGGCTTCAGCACCCATCGGATTGACCCCGCGGGAGAAGGTCTTGTTGGCCATGTAGTTCTTCATAATGTCGACAAGCGCTTTGTTCGCGGTCTTCTCGCGCCCGGCAAATTCATCGAATGCCACCACATCCCAGTAGCCGACGAGGCCAATCCGTCCGTTGGAATTGTTCACGAACAGCTTTGGGATCGTTACTTCGCCCCCCGAGATCAACTGCCCGTGCGGCGAGAATTCAGAGTAGATGTGCGACTTGCCGGTTCCCTTGGGCCCCAGCTCGATGATGTTGTAGTTGCGTTCGACAAAAGGGATCAGACGCATCAGCTGCAAGAGCTTGCTGCGGCGTCCGAAGGCTTCAGGATTAAAGCCAATGGACTGCATGAGCAGATCAATCCACTCATCCTTGCTGAACAGACCGCGGGCCTCTTTGTAGCCGTCATAATCAACGCGTGCGATCTGAATGGGCTTGATCGTTTCCAGCACCCACGGAGAGGTCCGGGCGTCTTCAGCAAACTCATACTGCACATCTGCGATGCACCAAACGCTGGTGACTAAAAGCTTTGGGTGGGCCTTTACCGTGCCGCTGTCGACCGCGACCTTCTTAATGCCAAGGTTATCAAAAACTGCCTCGTAGCTGTCTGTCTTTTCATTCAGCGCGACACTGATCTGATCGATTACTTTGTAGCGCCCTTTTTCCTTGATCGTGGACTGGATCAAGCCGGCTTCGTTTCGGTGGACATAGTGTTTGCGCAGGATATCCTTAACCGTTTCGATACCGCTTTGGATTGAAGCCTCGTCATCCGTCGCACAGTACTGACCAAGCAGGTATTCCAACACATAGGTTGGGACGATCGCATTGCCTTTGACGGCTTTTACCAGATCCTTGCGGACCACATACCCTGCGAAATGTTCGTTGATCTTGTCGTCAAGAGACCCCATGCCCGCTCCTTAAAAATCGAAATCTGTGGTGATGCCGCGGCGCAACTGAAAGCGGTGGCTGGCATAGTCTTCGTAGTGACTGGTCTTGCCGATACGCTGCCGCAGTTTCAGGAAAACATCCTGGTCATTGAACTGGTCTGCTTCGCGGGACAGCAGGAACTTGATCGGCAACTCCCGCTCCCGCGCATTCTGCGAGGTGAAATCGAAGGTCAGCTGGTGTTCTTCCGAGATCAAAGTGCCATCGCTGGCATAAATGCCAGTCAATAGATCGCGCTGCTGCTGCTTTTCCGAAACGGCTTGAGCCTGGTAGAGAGTCACTGCGGTCTGACCAGACGAAATTAGGCTGCGACCCGGCACGATGATCTGGACATCGACCTTTCCCACGTCCGCTTCGCGCCGTTTGCCGACCTTTAGAACCGGGACAACAACCTCCTGCAGAGATGCGCCCCCATGGACAAATCGGCTTCCAGCGCCTTTTGCCCGCATGCGGTTGATGGAGTTGGGGATCAGCACGTCGAGGTCACCAGACAGACCGAGCTCTGCTGACGAGAACTTTTTCATCCCAGCGGTTTCATTCAGTCCACGACCAATGACGAAGCGCCGGTTCTTAAACAGGATCTCCGAACCTGTAGGGTCGGCGACAGAGAAATCGGTCTCGTCCAACGGTCGGTGCTGATAGAGAAAACCATGATCCGCGGCGATCAAGATATTTGAGAAGTTCGCGGTCGTCAGTTTGCGGACAAGCTTCGTCAGATCCTCAATGGCATCCTCAGCGGCCTCGGTCACGCGGTCCTCGGTTGCCAGCTTGTCGCCGATGATGTCGATGCGATTGTGGTAGAGATAAAGGATATCATGGTCACGGAAGAGCGCCTTGCCCTCATCGGCCTTCATGTTCATGAAGTCTTCTGCCTTCATGGCCTTCGCCTGGTCGCCAGCGCGCCCTTTCCCAAGGATCTTTTGTCTGTTCGCGGTGCCTTGCGTGGGCTCCCCAAAGGACGACACGGCGCTGTCACCAGACAGGATCAAATCTTGGTTCGGCAGCAGTGCGGCCATGCCGAGCTGGGTGTAGCTGGGTAGGGCCGAAATCATCGGCTTCAACTCCGCATCGTAGCGGGGCAGCTTACGGATCTCGCGCTGGCATTCCTCGGCCACTTCATAGCGCAGCGCATCCGAGATAATCACGACGACTTTTTGATCCCGGCGCCGGTACTCAGCCGCCTGATCGCGGTAGAAATCCGTTTGCTTCGCATACCCTGGCACCGCCCAGTCGGACAGCTTTGCGATCTGGTCCTGCCAAGCGTCGTTGACCGTCAAAAGGAAGTTGGTGGTATAGCGGTTCTCGACGCTTTCGAACAACGACCCCAGCAGCGACGCCTGGCCGCTTTCCTGCATGTGGTAGATGAACTTGCGATAGAGCTGGTCGATCTTGAACCAACTCGACACATAGCGCTTCACTCCCTCGGCAGGAGAAGTCATGGACAGCGTCGCCTCGGCCAGGACCTGCTGGAATTCCGTGGCATAGCCGATGGCCTCATAGACATCGCGGTATATCGGATACCAGTGGCTTTGACGGCGCTCTCTGACGGTCTTCAGCACTTCAGCGGAGGACACCGTCTGGCTCGACATCTCCGCCACCAGCTTGCGGATAATCTGGCGATCAATCTCCTCGAAATGGTCGATACCGCGTAGAGGTTTGATCTCGCGGCCTTGAAGGTCTTCGGGGATCTGCAGGATGTCCTGGTATTTGCGGCTCAGGGTCTCAAAGGCCTCGGCCCCATGTCGGTTGTTCTTCCAGCGGCGGAAGACCAATAGCGCTTCGGCGTTCAACTTGCCGTCCTCGTCCAGCGCCCGGCAGTAGCAAGACTCAAACAGGGTGATAGCAAAATCCTCGAAATCGGGTTCGTCGGATACGTAGCCGTAGGCGTTCTCGACCTGCGCCCAGAAGAACGCCGATAGCCCTGCCCGGTCCATGAGCCGCAGCGCGTCGTCGCGCCCCGAAGCCAACTCACCCAGCAGCGCTTCGATAACCGTATCCAGCGCGCCTTCCGCGCCTGCGCAGACGGTCAGCATCCGGCGCAGGACGTCGGTCTTAGTGTCGGACGGGGTGAGCAGCCGCTTCAGGTGCTCTATGCGCCCCTTGGAGCGGTAGAACTCCATATGATCGCGCACCACATCCTCGAACTGCGCCGGCAGGCCCAGCTCGGCCAGCCAGATCGCCGCCTGGTCGGCCTTGAACACCGCCGTTGCGAGCTGCACGTCCAGCAGCCAATTGTCGGTCATTTCCGGCTCCGGGCCGTCCTTGTAGATTAGGAACTTCTGCTTGGGCTCCTGTCGCAGGATCCGGTATTTAAGGCCGAACTCGTTGTTGGCGATCTCGACCTTCTCGACCCCCGGCAGATCCGCCGCCTCATAAGCCGCGCGCATGTCGCGGGCGGTGTCGTACCAGAAGACAATCCGGTGCTCCTCGAACAGCCGCGCGAGCCCGGCTTGAATGCGATCCGACATCAGCTGAGCCCCGTGATCTTCTTCAGAGCCGCGCCGAACTTCGGATAGTTCGCCTTCACTCCGTCATCGAGGTCGATTTCGATCTTCTGCTGGGCGAGCGGGAAGATCACCTCGCGCTCCCATTCGTGCAGCTCGTCGATCTGCTTGGCGACCACGCCGACCTGTTTCAGCGCCTTGGTGCGTTGGCCTTGGGTTGCGGTCGGGTCATCCGACTGTTTCTCCAGCCGCGCGCGTTCGCCTTCCAGCTTGGTGATAAACTCGCGCAGGTAGTCGTTGAGCAGCACCGACACCGTGTCGCCGCGATAGCGGTGCATGTAGATCAGCGCGTTGAACGTCCCCTTGGGGGAGGAGACCATCCAGTAGATCGGGCGCTTTTTGTAGCGCTTCACGTGGTCGGCGTAGAAATCCTTGGTGAAGTATTTCCGGATGTCCTTGCCCAGACTGTCCTCAATGAACTTCAGGTTCTCGCGGAAATGCGCCTCGCCGAAGGTCACGCGCAGGAACAGGCGGAAGCGTTCGGTGATGTCGTCGGGGAACCAGTCGGCGTCGAGCACGGGGATGACGTTGTCTTCGTCCGGCATGAATTGCGGCTCGGGGATGCGGGCGAGGTAATCCTCCAGCCGCTCGCCCTGATTGGCGAGGATCAGGCCCGGCGCGTCGAGGCTGTAGCGGCCGAACATGCAGCCCACGGCGTAGGACAGGAACTCGGCCATGGTCCGCGCAAGCAGCGCCTTTTCCCGGTCCGCATCGCTCTTGTCGCCGCCAATGGAGTAGGCGGGGTTGCAGGTCAGGGTGATCTCGTTGAGCGGCACCTCAGGGGTCAGCTCGTCTTTCAGGTCGTAAGCGTCGATAAAGATGCGGTTGTTCTCTTCTTCCAGCCGCCGCATTTCGTCCGTCATGGACTGCCAATGGGCGCGGAGGGTGGCATAGCTGTCCGCCAGCGTCACGCCGCGATGATCGGGCGAGAGCAGCGGGAGCGTGGTGAAATCCCAGGAGGTTTCGTAGGCGTCCCAGTCGGATTTGGCGAGGTCAACGGCGTGGGAACTGATTTGATCTATGCGACTGTGCGGGATGATATCGATGAGAAACGGTGATTTATCTACATAGCCGACGCTGTAATGCATACCGCTGCTGAGTGCATACATTACCTCTTTATGAATGGTTGAGTTGAAGTATCCAAGGACTGAACGAATTGGTGTTTCTTTCGGGAATGAACTCAGTGCGCCCGTCCCGAAAATTTTTCCACGAGGGTTGAAGCGTCCCGCAAATGCTGATCCGGCAATATCCGACCACACGACCGACTCTTTAAGGTAGAAGGATCTGCTTGGGAGGCAGTTCCCTTGCTCTGATAAGGCCTTGAAGCTCTCTAAGTCAAATCGGATGACGTGTTCATTGTTGCCATACCATCTCCTGAAGCTGCCCCCTTTTATGAAGGTAAACCAAGGCTGACCTGCGTCAGGGAATTTACCTGCGTTCCAATTTGTTTGTTCACACGAGACTTCAGACCAATTTCTCAAGAAACGGTCATCATCTCCTGTTGCCAGACCTTGTCGTTGATCAGCGTAATCCTCGATCTTTCTTGCGTTTCCAAATAGAGTGATGAGTTTTTCCGGAAGCCAGTAAGGAAGAGGAGAGTCAGGTATGCCCAAAAACTCTCCTTGTGTCACATCGGAGAAGTGTAGTTCATGGTTCCCCAAAGCCTGTGCCTTTTCTTCGGCAACACCATCTATCGCCCTGATAAACAGAGGACGATTGTTTGGTCCGCTTCTCCGCGAAAAAATTGTGGCCGCAACCTGCACAACTTCGCCGCCGATTTCTGGAAAAGCGCGCGCCCCAAGATGAAGGATGCTGCTAATTGTATGATGGCGAACCAAAAGTTCCCGGATACCCTTATATGATGACAAAAACATCCAGCTCTGCATCGTAATCAGCCCTTGGTAGGACTTGTCCAAGCCGAGAATAGACGCCCTCTTTAGAAAGGCTGCATAAAGATCGGCTTTGCCTTCCATGAAGTGAGAATTTACGAAGCTCTTTAACCGGTCGTTCATTCCCCCCCGTCGCCCCATATATGGCGGGTTGGCCACCACCACGTGATACTTCGGCGACAGCGCCTCGGCCATGCGCAGCACGGCGATGACGCGCTCCTGCACTTCTTTCAGCAGCAGGTCGCCGCCGAAATCCCGCGCCTCGACCACCCGCAGAGTTTCTGCCGGGTCGCGCAGTTTCGGCACGATCAGCGAGCCGAAGTTCTTGGCCTGCTCGAACTGCCCCAGAGTCTCGCGCAGCTCATCGGTGAACAGATCCTTGCCCACCACGGCGGCCACGTCCTGCATCTCGGCCTCGGTAAAAGCCACGTTCTGCAAAACGCAGATGTCGGGCTTTGCCTCCATCCGCAAAAAACGCCGCCGCCCCAGCCGCGCCGCCGCCTTCATCGCCAGCGCAAAGGCAGCCAGCGCGCCTGCGCGGTCGTCAATCTCCACCCCTGTCAGGTTGTGCGTCAGGATCAGCGCGGGGATCTCTGTCGCGTCATAGCCCTCTTCCTCATAGATGGCGTAGAGCAGGTCAAAAGCATAGGTCAGCATGTGCCCCGACCCAGCCGCGGGATCGCAGATGCGGATGTCTTCGGGCTTGGTGATCTTCAGGAAGTCCGCCTCGGGCTCTTCGGGCGCGATGTAATAGTCCATCTTGGCCGCCAGCCCGCTGTGCGGATTGTTCAGCAGCCAGAGCCGTCCCAGCGAGTTCTCCACCAGATAGCGGACGATCCAGTGCGGCGTGAACAGCTGCGTCGCGGCGGGGATGTTCTCTGCCGTGATCTTCTGGTTCTTCTTGAGGCCCGCGAAGACTTGGTCCTTCCTCTCCGAGATGTAGAACTGGTAGAGCCAGCCGATGATCTCGACGTCCTGGCAGGCCTCCTCGGTCATGACCTTGCGGAGTTCGGCAAGGATGGAGGTCTGCGACAGCAGATCCTCGGGCATCAGGAGTTCGGTGTAGTCGTCGATCTCCTCGAACAGGAACGGCATCGGCCCGTGCCATTGGTTGCAGGCATGGACGAGCAGCAGGCGATAGGCCTCGGCCTGCGGGTCGTTTGAAGGCGTGCGGCCATCGAGCAGCGCGGAGATGGCCCCGGGGGCGCCATCGGGCAGGTTGCCTGCCATGGCCTCTGACAGGATCTCGGGGCGGGTGGCGCCTTCGGCGGGGGAGACCACGCGCACCTGCGTGTAGCCGTTGGCATCCATAAAGCGCAGGGCGGTAAAGCGGTTGAACCAGGTATAGGCGACCTGTTCGATGACCTGCTGTTTGCCGTCTCTGGCGATGGCGTTTTCCAGGTCCTTGACCGCCTTGGGGTGTTCCCGTCGCGCCGGTGCCGCATCGTCGAGTACAAGGTCGAGTTTTGCTGTGACCTGATCAATCAGCAGATTGCGCGCTGCCTGCGCGAACTTCTTCAGAGCGTTGGTATCCATTTTCAGACGATCACTTTCTTGCCCGCGTGGATCTGCTCCAGCAGGGTCTTCTTGAATTCTTCGAGGTAGTCGGCGACGTCCGTGTCATCGGACAGGTAGGGCTTGGCGAAAGTCACCTTCATCTGCGCTGCATTCACGTAGGACGGGGCCTGCGGCGCAGGGGCTGCGGGTTCTTTCACTCCGGGTGCGGGCGTGAACGGCGTTTGAGGCGGACGGGCAAGGCGATCAACCTCAGTAATGATCTCACCCGTCAGATTTGAACGCGCGTGCATCGCCTTGTTTTGCAGCAGCGGGATCAAGTTGATGCTGTCGAGGCCGGTCTTATGGCTTTCCAGCTGCGCAGTGATGCGCGCTTGTTTGCCGGAATCCAGCGCCTGGAACTCCGGCATTTGAGTGATTTTCGCGGTAACCTCGTCCACTGCCGCGGCAACCGCCTTGCGCTCCTCCAATACCTTCAGGTCGACTTTGGTTTTCAGATCGTAGAGATCAGATTTCAGGTTCTGAATGGCCGTGCCCTTGAAGCAATTGGGATCAGCCAGAGCTTCGCGGAGCGTCTGGCCCGCTTCGGCGTCAACATGATCGATATTTGCCGACTGGCTGGTAATCGCATCACGGGCATCGTCATAAATGGCGCGCTGCGCGCCCCCCATGAAGGACTTCACCTTGTCGAGGAGGTCTTCCTTGGCATCCATCAGCTCGTCTTCGCGCTTAGGTGCATCGGTGATGAACCAGGCCGCAGGCTTGTCCATCATGCTGCGCAATTGCTGCTGAAACGGCTCGAGGGCGGTCAGGAAGGGGTAGTCGTGTGCCTGTCGGGTCAGCGCGTCCACCTCGGCTTCGAGCTCCTTGACGCTCGCCGCCCATTCCGCGCCAAGGTTACGCGCATCACTGCCTGCCGCTGGTTTGGAGAAGAGTTCTTGGTAAAGCTCTTTGGCCTTCCGGATCTCGGCAGCCGAAAACTCTTGCTGGGGCGTGAGCAGGATATTGGGCAAAGCATGGCTGTTGTTGAGCGCCTTCGCCAGATCAAGCCCTTCGATGACCGTGCTATCCACGCGCGCCTCAATCTTGCCCTTCGCCACAAGGCTGCCGGCGAGACAAAGAACGGCAGTGACAGGCCATCCATAGGGTTTGGCCGTGAACTTCTCTGCGAGGTATTTGACAGACACCTTCACGCCATTGCGGGCCTGCGCGTTGATGAAACTCAGCACATCCTGCTCTGCTTCTCCGAGACCCGCGCCGTCGGCCCCAAACAGGCTGCTTTCGGCTTGTACGGCCTTGTTAATCTCCGCTTCCGAATAGCTGACCCCGCGCAGCATCGGGAGGTTCGTGTAGACCTTATCGACGAGCGATTGAAACGCCTTGATGATCCGGTCCTGCGGTTCTTCTCCGCCAATGTCGAGCTCATCTCCTCGCACGAACAGACGCGCCTCGCCCATCAGCTTGCGCAGCCGCATTTCAAGATCCTTGGCGCGGCGGCTGTTCTGCTCTCCTTTTTCCGAGACGATCCGATCACGTCCCGGTTGGGGCGAACCGCTCCGCGATTGGCGGATGAACTTGTCTGTCTGTTTGAAGAGGATCAGATCCTTCACAAAGTTTGAGTCAGCTTTCATCACGACAGCGAGTTCTTCGCGCGACATGGTTTTCATGCGCACGGCTTCAGGGCTGTCCGCGTCCTCGCCGAAGGGAGAGACGATATTGATGGCCAGCTCATACTCCCGGCCGACTGCATGATCGTCCAGCTTGCGGGTGAACGGGTATTCGCTGTTTGTCGCCAGATGCCGGATCTTCCGGTGGCGCAGAATGGTGTCAAAAGCGATTGCCTCAAGCTCTTTGGTAAGCTCGGTTGGATCGATGTCGAGAGATTTGATTTCGGCCTCGACGTCCTTTTCCTCATTGGTCAGGAACTCGTACACTTCGCCATTACGCTGGATCAGCGTGTTCCGCTCCAGTAGAGACAAGGCTTCTTCGATGCGGCGACGCTGCTGCGATTGATCCGCGTCAAATTCCGAAAGCAGCAAGATCGAGATGTTGCGAACCGAAGGTTTGAATTCTTTCACGTATTTGACGAGGAAAAGCGCCTTCAGTACCCTGACTGCGAAAGGGTCATCGAGGTTTTTCTCGGCGATCTGGATGCTTTGCTGTGCTGAGGATTTCAGCGCCGTGCGGATCCCTTCGAACATCAAATCAAAGGTAGCCAGACCACCAACTTCTTGATCCTTGAGCTTCTTAGAAACCTCTTGAAACACCCCGAGCATCGAGCGCTCGCCGACGGAGCTGTGTTTGCCCTCAAAGGCATTATGCTGCGACAACGATGTGATCGCCATTTGGAACAGCGTGTATTGATATGGCGGGAACGGGTAGCTTGCGACGAAGTGATCGCGGTCACGATAGTTTTTGAGCTTAATCGATCCATCCGCGAAGTCGAACAAGGTCTTGAGGTTGTTCTCTTCGCGGTCATGAAGGTTGCCCAAAGTCACAGCTGCTTCCTGTGTTTTCGAGAGCAACCGGCGCTGGATGACCTCGGCAACGTCGGCGGAGTTTAACGGTACACGATTGCCGAAACGCGCCTGAATTTTCGAGAAGTCATTCTCCTGTTTCTGTGTCATGTCCCCGATCACAGATGCCATGTCCTGTTGGGCGGTGACGATAATCCATGCCTGACCCTTGCACTTCGTGTTCAGGCTTTCCGCAATAGTCTGAAGGTTGGTCATCAATTTGATATTGTCGGCGATATACTGACCGACCTCGTCGACGAAGAAGTTAAGACGGAACCCTTTGGGCTGTTCGTCTATCCAAGCCTTGATGGTCTCTGCGAAGTCCTCAATTGAGACGCGGGTGTCCTTGCGGTACTGGCTCAGGATATCCTTGGCGTCGGCAGGGTCACCGCCGGTGACGGACGCGAAGGCGATCGCTACGTTTTTTGCTTCCAGAAGGGCTTGTTCCCGGCCGCGCGCCCAGGGTTTTCCAGAAGCCTCCTGAAAGGCGGTTTTGAACGCCTCAAACTGGCCGCGGCCATGCAAGTCCCGCTCGAACTGAGCGATATGAGGTTGCTTGCCATAGAAGCCACAGGTTTCGTCAAAGACCTTCTGAAAGACAGACAAAAGAGCATCGACGTCCGATTTGGAGATGACGTCGGCCTTCTGGTCTATGTTGAACAGGATGGACTTGGATGGGATTGAGACAGCCTTGTTTAAGGCTCCCGCCAACATCGGCTCGCCTTTCAGCTTCTCGGCAAAAATGTCGTGGGCTTTAACGCCATCTACTCCACGGTTCTCCAGCAGGAGGGCAAGCATTTTGAGCAGGTGGGATTTGCCGGAGCCAAAAAATCCGGAAATCCAGACCCCATTCGAGGTGTCGTAATTGTTATACGCTTCCAAGAAATGTTCGAGCTTGCGCCCGATTTCGCCGGTGATGACATATTCATCTAATTCAATTCGCAGGCTGGCCTCGTCGTCGGCCTTGATCACGCCATCAATTGCCCGGTCGACAGGCTTCTCAAAAATGTCTTTTAGCAACTGGGCCATGAGTTCAGACCTCGTAATTCAAAATGTTAAAGGCACGGTAATACTTGTCGTCATGCAGCTGGCCAAAGAGATCCAGCGACGCGCCGGTCGCCAGAGCATGGGTGTAGCTTCCGGGAAAGAACAGCACTGTGGGTGCCTCTTTCGCGGTGCTTTGCAGGTTGTTCAGCACGTTATGTGAGCGGATGTAGGGATAGACTTCCCCGACGCCCGACAGAAAAATGACATCGTGCGGGGCGGCGTCAATTTTCTCTGCGATTTTCGGTATGAGGTGAGCCTGCGGGTCCAGAACCCCTTGGAGAAGCTCTTTGATCTCGGCCCTCTCACTCTCGGGTTCCGTCTCCAAAAGCTGCTCGAGAATGTCGCGTTCGCTTAGGATATCAAGCGCCAAGTCGTAAAGATTTAGATCGAGAACATTGGTGCCGGTATGGGCAATACGCGTCACCAGGTCCTTTCGGTCATCGACGATTGATAGACCTTCTCCAGCCGGAAATGGGCAGATGAAGAATGGCACCTCATTACCTAATCCCTGCTTTGTCAGAAAACGCTCGCTGATAATCACGCGGTAAAGGTGTTCGGCGCGCTCTTTGCGGCTCAACTCAGGCTTCACAATTACACTCCCTCAATCTTTACACCAGGAAAGAGGGCAAGCTCCGCCGGGCTTCTATCTTTAATTATCGCTATCAAGCGCGGCGACAGGATCGCGGTTTGGATGCGGTTTTCGCCGGATAGGATCTCCGCTTCGCGCATCATGCGAAACAGGACCTGCCGTAGCTTTTTGCGGGTGGAGGTGCTGAGATCAGCCAGATCGTCGTCCCACTCCGCTTTGGCCTCGAATAGAATGTCAAAAGCTTCCAAAGGCAAGTCAATCTGATAGGATAGATAGCGCTCTTGAATGACCTCGAGCGCAAATTCACGAACAAATCGGTAGGCGCGGCAGGACGACAGCCAAAGCAACGCCTGCTGATCGGTACGATCAGCCTCATCCAAGAGAAATTCGCGCTCTTGCGCGGACAGCGTCTGAAGCCGATTTGAGATTTCACGTAGCGTACGCCGATTGGACGCGGTCTTTGGGAGAGAAGTCGCTCCTTGGTCCAAGGCACGTAGCATGGTCTGCTCCCAGGGTTCGCCCTCGATGTGGATCCGCGCGACTGATACGCTTTCATTCAGCAGAAGTCCTCCGACACCAAAGGACATCTGGTATTTCTTTTGATGCGAACCGCTCATGCTGGTTTTCGTCCAAGTGCCGCTCGAACCTCTGACCTGTTGACCAGCACGATTTCCTGATCCTGGGGAGCACGGGTGTCACAGCTGGTGTCGAGACCGAACCTCTTGAGGTTGTGAAACAAAAGGCACTTACGGACGGCAATCTCCGCAATGCTATCCTTCATGCCGTAGTCGAGTTCTACGATCCTTTTCTGCTCTTCAGAAAGGGCTGGGTGAGCGGATATCTGTAGGGTAATCGTCTCCACCCAGTCGGTGTCCGAAGCGTGGTCAATCTCGGCCTTCCCGGCAAGCTCACTGTCCAGGATACGGCTCAGAACGAAATCTTTGAAGACATGATCATTGCAGCAGTAGGCCCGTGTGTGCCAGCGAAAGCCGTCATGAGCGATCCCATGCGGAGCGATCTCCCGCGTAAGAGGCTGTGCGGACGACATGGATTGGTATACTATAGTCAAAGTCCGTCGCTGCGCACATGCCATCAACACGTTGCGCACGGCCATCGCGGGAAGGTCCCGCGCAGGGATTGCCAGGGTCAGGATATCCGGAAGATCGACGATCCACTCCGAATTCGGAACGGCCGCACCACGCGCGATTGCGGCGAGGTCAGCCAGGTACTCTGACGGATCTATGGACAGGTAGTGGGCTTCGAAGTCGTCTCCCATAACATAAGTCCGGGCGCTCTTGTCATAGAAAAGATGCCCTGGATGATCCGTTATATACTCGTTCAGATCCTTGGAGGCCTGCGCTCGGCTGATCCCCATGACCTCCATCAGATCGGCGAGCCCGATAGAGCCATGCCAGTATAGCCGGTGCTCGATAAACGCCCGCCGGTCGCGTCGCCATTGGGTCAGTTGGTGGGGGCCGCGTCCTGTCATACACCCATGGGTAGCGGGTATTGAAGGAGGGGTCCAGAAAAAAGAACCCCCTCCCGGATGATTTTGCAATTGTTGCAAATACAGGGGCTTTTTAACCTCAACATGCGCCTTCAAGCCCCCATGAAGGATTTTGATGGAGCGAACCCGTAGGTAATGAGAATACGCGACGCCAATAAGGGCAATTACAAAACGGTATTCGTTCTCCGCTTTTCACACGACGTCGTCTCGGACTGGGGAACGGATGCGCGCGGTATAGCGTATAGGCTACCTAAATGTTCTCACGGCGACGGTGCAGCGATTGTTTTTGCCGAAGTCAGTCTGTTGGAATTCCTTTGAAATTCCGGGGTTGTATCGGTCAATGTGTTCCTCTCCTGGCTTCAATGGGCGTGTTAGATTCGTGATCATCGCTGTGTTGCTTGCGAAGAATTATAATGATCAACCTTATACCGTCTTCAGAAAGCCGCGTCCCGAACCTCTCACTACTGCGCGCCGCAGCAAGAAGCCCGTTTCACAGCCCTCCGAAGACGGCCTGAGGCGTGCTGTCGAACCCGGGTCGACAGCTGCACTGCGCCAGGGAAACCCAGCGTAATGCGTCTTCATGGGGCCGCACGTGTTCGACCCGTGTCGCCGCCCTAAACCCTCGCTGTCGTTACAGACCATCTGCTGCGCGCCGCAGGCAATCTGCTCCGACAGGCGTTTGCTTAGCGGCAAGAGCACCTGACACAGGATTCATATGGATCTTTGTGCGCCGACAAAAAAATCTTTTTTTCCCCGCCACGATGAAAACACCCTGACAACCTCGAACGGATTGAAAGACCCCCTCCAAATCACCCAAGAAACTGCCGCGCAGCGGCTCTTTCAGGGGATTCTCTAATTCCTTAATTCAGAGGCTGAATTTACGTTTATTAACAATGCCCTGAGAGGGTGTATGTCGCAAAATCCCCCCGCTATGTCGCAAAATCCCCCCAATATGTCGCAATTTCCCCGCGTTATGTCGCAAAATCCCCGCGCCATGTCGCAATTTCCCCGCGCTCTGAAACACACCCGCTCAGCTCGGTTTTTGGGACAATCTGACGGGTCCAAAAACCCACTGGTTTCTGAATTTTGCTGAAACTTGCAGTATGGCTCCGGCAGACATTCACAAATTTTTCCTTCGTCTCTGAGAGATTGAGCCAATCTTCTATCTGATAGCGATCAGGAGAGCGAATTGAACACTTTTGACAAACGGAGCAAATACCTGGGGTGGGCGGAGGTTGTGCTACAAGATGCAAATCCAGACCTTCCAAATTTGCGTATCTCGGCGCAGTCGCACTACGGTCCGCCGGATCGACTGGCTTTCATTTTCGTTTCAGGCACAAACGGCGATCGAGCCCGGAGGAAAAGGATCGCAGACAAAGCGGCAAAACTCCTACAGCGACTTGGCTGCACGGTCGAGTTGGAGCCAGGCCGAGATGTTTACGCTGTGAAACCGCAACGACCTTCCTCCGCGCATGAGAGGCTCAGTATGCTGCGGAGCCTTGGAGAGACATTGCGTGAATCTCCGGAAGGTTCATGAGGGCCAGTAGTTAACTCTCTACCGAAGAAAAGTCGGACAGCTTTTCTAAGGTGCTGACGATGCTTGGTTCAAGCGGCGGCTTCTCGATCGAACCATTTTTCGACTGAACTTCAAAATTCTCCAACCGGCATTTTGGATGCCGATCCCGTTTCCCTATTTCCGCTTTTGCCGGAAGAGGAGAAACTGGAAATGGCAAGAAAAATATATACGACACAGGAGCTTGCGGCGAGGTTCAGCTGCACACCGCGTTGCATTACGGATTGGATCCGCAAAGGCTGCCCTACTGAAATGGGGCCGGTGAAGCTGCCTGCGCGGAAGCTGGGGCGCCGCTGGTTCGCAACCGAAGAAGACGTCCTTCTTTTCGAGCATCGATCCCGGCCTTCGGCAGGCGGAAGGCCGGATCTCGAGCTCGAAGACGAGTGATGGCCGCTTTATGCAGGAGTAAAAGTCCATGTCATTTCGAGATGAAATCCGCGCGCACCTGGCTCAGACTGGTGAATCCAAGCGTGCTCTGTCCTTGCGTGCCGGGCTCAATGCCAGGGCGATCACAGACATCTTGTCGATCGAGGGGCTCAAGCCGCGGCATAGTACGTTGGCTGCACTTTCAGAGGCGATTGGTCGTGACCTGCTGACTGCTGAGACGGGCTCGAAGCCACTGACATGGGGGGAGCTGACCGAGAAGCTTAACAGGTGCGGAGATAAGACACGGGCGAGCCGGGTCCGCCGGATTATGGCCAAGGCAAATTGGTACGGAAATAAGCGCGTCTGCCGACATGATGTGATCGACTTCTTTGAACAGAACAGTGCAGCAAGTCTCGGCCTCTCACCGACCAGCCGCTCCACATACAAATGCGACATACTTGCGGCAATCGATCAGCATGATCGAATGAATCGCCCGCGCGGTGTCGCAGATATCGGGGGCATCTGGGCTGATGCCTACGCAGCCGTAAAGGACTCCGATATTCCGACGGATTGCCGACTGAAAGCAGGTCCATTTTTCGTATATTTGTTTGATCGTGGCATTCTGCCTGGCCAGATCACCAGTGAAACACTGGCAGACTATTTCGCTTATCGTCTGGAGATAGGGGTCGTAACCGAAGCTAAGTGCCGGAAGCACGTCGGGAACGTGGTCACGCTACTGCGTCATATGCAAACTGATCCTTCGACGTCTCATTTCGGTTTCGTTGCTCCAGCGTCGCCGTTTTCTGATCGCCGCGACAAGTTCGGCGTGGCCACAAGGAAACTGAAGGATCTCCTAAACGAGTACGACACCTGCCTCGCACCATGGGCGTTCGGGGACGTATCGCGTGACGGTTCGACCTATGAGGCCTTCCTGGCAGAATTGGATCGTAAGGAAGCCAAGCCGGTTTGCGAGAAAAAGTCCCGCTTGCGCAAGAGCGTCGCGGAAAAATCGAAGCACCGTGCCAAAGCTGGTAAGGAAGAGCGGATCGAGCGGCGAGAGGCGAAGATGCGAGAGTATGGCTTTTTGACGGAGGGGGATCGCTGGTCAAAGAAGACCATCACAACTCGCCGCGGCTACGTAATTTCATTGGCCAAAGCGCTGGCTGGATCGCACGACATTATTGTGACCAGCCTGCGCGAGCTGGTAGACTATGAATACCTGACCGAGGCGGCCAAAGCTCTGTCCGAGGCAAATGGTGGACGAAAGGACACTGGCTATCTTGTCTCGGTGCTCAAGGCCATGAAGAAGATCGCCATCGGTTATGCGGGCGTTTCAGATCCGGAAGCTGATGACATTAAAAGTTTGATCCGGTTCTATGAGACCGGGCGCCGAGGTATTGCGCCACAGAACAAGGCAAAACTGCGGAAATTTACCGAGTCACGGATCCAGTCGACGATCGACCTGTCCGGTACCGTGATGACGGGGATCAACGCCGAGATCGATCGGCGGCGAAAAGCCGCGAGAAAGAAGACTGGAATACTCCCAGATCGCCTTGGCGCAATTAATCTCGAATTGGCCCGCGACATCGCGGCCGTGCTGGCCCATGACATCCTGCTCACGCGGGCGCCGCGAAGCTCGAATGTTATCGGAGCACGGCTCGACTGGATTGCATTCCAGGATGGAACGGCGGTTCTTTCGATCCCGGCTCCGGAGGTGAAGGGGCGAAAGGCAGGCGATCCAGACTACGCCGTTCGCCTGGGCGAAGGCGCCAGCCGGCTGATGCGGAATTATATTGACCAGATCCGCCCGATCCTCCTCCACCCTGACGACGAGGAAAACCCGTACCTGTTTCCGCGTCAGCAAGGCGTCAAGTTCGAGCTTAATGCGCCCTATCGGGGGATACTGGGACGCGTCACACGAATGCTCCATCAACAGGTCGGCGTACGGATCAACCCGCATCTTTACCGGCACCTCGTAGGCTGGATCTGGCTTAAGGAAAGCATGGACAACCTGCCGCGCGTCCAGCGCCTGCTTGGTCACAAGAGCCTGCAGACGACCGTGGAGTACTATGCAGAGCTTGATGAGACGCTGGTCATGGATGGCTGGCAGACCTACCTCAACACCAAGACGAAGACGGCCGCGTGAGCGGCCGTCCAGAGACACCTACAAATTCAGGACAAGACATGATGAACACTCACCTTGCACTCCTGCGCAGGTTGCGCGCGGCATCGCCGCTGGACGAAGTTCCGACGCGTAAGGCATTGTCTGTCCACTTGGCGAGACGTGTCGATGACGTCGGCGCCCCAGCTTTGGCGGAATTCGCCTACCTGCAAATGGTAGCAGCCAAAATCTGGGGCGCAGAAAGAACCGCGCATTTCGCGCGCGTCCTGAGGGACGCGCGTGTCTCGCCAAAGGCCCTTAGCCAGTGCCCCTGGCAGAACGCGGAGCGTCTGGCCGGATTACTACCGGTGGAGTGGCAAGCTGCGCTGCTTGAGCAGATTGCCATCTCGAGGAAGGGACGAGCTGTTTTCGGCCGGACAATCTGGAGTGCTGATTACACGAAAGCGGTTCTGGCTGCGCTCGGCCGCTGGGCTGCATACTGCGGGTCCCAGGGTCAGGACAGCGTCCCGACGGCAACCTCGCTTGACGCCTACGGCCGTCATCTCGTCCGGCCGGATGGAGATGATCAACCGATCACAACGGGAACGGCAGCGGATTACCTTCAGCGGATCGTGGCTGGCCTTTCAGTGGCGACACGCGGGCAATTGCGATCCAATGCCTGTGATTTCGTTGTCGCGGACTGGCGGGAACGGTCAAGGGTGGAGGGCGCTTCGACAAAGACCGGCAGCCAGCTCGTTGGCGCGAGCGCACTCTACGGGTTCGGTTTTCGCCTGATGGCAGAGGCCAACGCGCGCCCCATGCGCGGCCTGGAAGCCGCCAAGATCTTCCGAAACGGTCTCATCTTCGCGGTCGGTGCCGCGCTGCCGGAGCGAGCGCGTGCGCTGACTTGGCTCGAATTCGATAGGACCCTGAAATTGATCGACGGGTCACACATCCACATTAATTTGCCTGGGGAAGCCCTGAAGTATCCGGAAGCACGAAAAGCGCAGGAAGGCTATGATGTCATCTTCGAGAACTCGGGGCTTGCAGAGGCGCTGCACGCGTATCGGGAGGATTTCCGACCTCTTTTCGACGACGGTCTTCACCTATTCCCATCGGTCCATGGAAAGCCCGGTGCGATCACATCAGCTCATCTTGGCCGATTGACCGGGGATATCACAGAACGCGAGTTCGGCGTGCGCATCCCGATCCACCGGCTGCGGGACAACGTCGCCACGGAAGCCTCGGAACAACTCATCGGCGGGGCCTACGCCGCAAAAACGCTGCTTCGTCATGTGGACGAGGCTATCACGCGACGGCACTATGTCCACTCTGAAGGGCTCAAGGCCGCCCGTGAATTCGATGATTTCATCGAAAAACGCCGCAAGGTATTTTCGGAGTTGGTCCTTTGACGCAGTGCCGCGGGTTGCCGTCCAATGCCGTGTTTTCCGTTGTTTCCGTGGCGTGTTTAGAACGGGGCAACATCACCCGCACGGGATGAAACAGCCCCTTTCTCAACATTTTCTGTGGGTTTCTTTAACTTCCGTCAACTGCCGCCGCGAGAGACGACCAGGTTCAATTTCCCATCCATCTGGCTGATAACTAAAACAAAAAATGCAACACGACATTAGCCATATTTTCTTTCGGCCGCGCTCTTGCTGACGAGAGCGCGGCCGAAAGAAAATATGGCGCTTCGATAGAAGAAAACTCTCTGACTGGCGAGGAACACCTCCGCTGCTACCGGAACGCCGGACAGAGACAGAACACCCGTTCATGAAAGGAGACGATCTGGGTGCTTGAAGCTGCTGTCACGAACGACAGCGCGACAAGGAGCATCATATGTTACCAATGATCAACACCCCTGATTACAGCGGGGAAGAGGACCCTATCGGTGCGATAAAGAGGTTCGTCCATGAGAATGGGCATTCGTTGCTTGGCGCGGTCGTGGCAGCGGGCGGACCGCGCGCCCATCAAATTTGCCTTCAGCTGTTTTGTGATGTTGCGCAGGCGCAAAGGCTGACGCGTCCTATGCGGTCTGAGTTCAAGCGCTTCCAGCAGCTGCTGACTCTGGCACAGGCAGACGCAGACGAGCGTCGGCCTGAGCGCCTGAACGATCATGATCTGGAGGCCATCGACCAAATGGCCGTCCAGCTCGAAAGTCTACTGCAGAGAATTGGCCCCGATCGGGCACCAATCGATATCGGCAACATGCTGACAAAGCTCGCATGACCCAATCCCCGGCGATCCGTGCCGGGGAGCTTGAAGCGCAGCATGGTGCTGCGCGAAGACCGGAGAAATGGTCATGCATAAACATTACCTCGAAATGCCTCTCGAGAGGCTTTGCGCGAAAGCTCTCTTTGATCTCAAAGCAGCTGGGGAACGGATCACCTTCGCAGATCTTGTAGCAAGCGCCCATGATCGGGTCGGATTGGCAGGCTGGGCAGCAGGAGTTGGCGGGGACATTGATCTTCGCAACGCCGCCTCGGCAGTAACCCCGATCATTGCGTTGCTGGACCGTCAAATTGAGGGCGAGACATTGGGACACCGCAACATCTTTTGCGGATCGACTGACCCCGAGGAGGGCGATGTGGGAGAAGTTGTTGCCGTGCGTATTCTTACGGAGAGAGGTGAACGCATCAAGCTTTGGTGTGGCCGCCTACGTCGGGTACGTCATATGCTGCAGGTGATTGAGGTGCGTCTGGCTGCAGAGGAGGCTGTCGACCAAGAAAGGGAAAGGAAAGGAACGCGGGCAGCGACGAATATCTCGAATGCCTCCGGGCGCTGATGCCCTTTACTCAGTCTTCCGGTAGGGAGAACAAAGACTAAAGCGGCCGCGCACGCCGCATTGAAACCAACCTGAGGCGTAGAGTTACAGACAAACATTTTAGTTTGTCTGTAACTCGCTGCGGACCGATCTGGCCTATCAGATACGCAACAACTTAGGAGCCGCTAATGGAGGCATTCGGTTGCCAGTAGCTCCACCGTCTGTAAAGTCATTCATTTAACAGGGCTTTGAACATTGAAGGATTTAACATGCTAAAATTGAGTCAGCTGATGATTGCATCAGTTATGGTTTCATTCGCAACTGTCGCGTTCGCTCAGATGACACCCGCGGATTTGAAAGCGCAGATTGACTCGCGGTCCGGCAATCTTTCCGGCTTCCAAGAGCTCTTGGACGATCCGGATCCTCGCAGGTCATTGGCAGCGGTTGAGGGCATGCTGGCCTCAGGGGACAGCAACCTGGAGCGTATGGCGCTGACCTTTGCTTTAACCAATCCGGAACCGGCGATCCGTGCGACCGCTTTGGAGCATCACTTCGCTAAATTGCCCGCCGTCGCCGTAAGTTTCGATGCGTCCAAACTCAGTGATGATGAAATGGCGAATTTTATGCAAGTATTAGAAAAGTTAGGGGGAAGCATCGGGCCCGATAAGGTTGGCTCATTCAACTATCAACCGACCGCCTATGATGAGAAAGAAGGGTGCTACCCTCATGCTTATAATCGAGATCGCTGCGCAATGCGCCTTGGACGCGGCTTTTTGAGCCTCTATTTCTATGCACCCAACGCCATGAATGGCCGTTGGGTCAATCTACGAGCAGATGAAACGGGGGTGCTCAAAGGCGGCGCAAATTTTAATTTTGGCAGCAAGTCTGCAGGCACGGTACCGCTTACGATCCGTTTGTTAAACTAAGCACGATTAGTTCAAAGTGATCCGGTCAATTCGCACCGGATCACTTCCACGGGCGCCGATTAAAGTGAGCGTAACTGTGGCGGCGAACCGACGTGCAACTGGTCCAGTGTCGTAAATGCCATCAGGTGGAAATACATCTACGCGCCAAAAGCGTGGTGTAGCACCCTTATGTGGTGCAATATCAATTCGTATACGTCTTGGCTGCGTATATCCCTCGGTTGGGGTGCTGTGGACAGCGATGCGCCCCAGTGACTTCTCACCCTCGCGTAAGTTCTCCAGTATAATAACCGCGTCTTCCCCGGGACTATACGAAAAAGCTCCACTCCCCTCTACCATTGCCTCAATCAGGTGGTTTCCGTCCAATGCAGGTTGAGACGATGAAATAACTCGATAGGGCTGACCTTCCCGCGTAGGTTCGGGTGCCGCAGAAACCACAGGTGCGTTATACGCAGCGCGATCCAGCCAGCGCCGCAAATTCATGGCAATCTCTGCCATTTGAATGAAATGGATAGATCCGTTGACGCCTGTCGCGCGCGCCATTCCTACTGGCGTTGAGCCAGATAGAACGAAACTGCCCGACATGCCTTTCTTACCCTCAGTCCCCTTGTCCAAAAACTGCCCTATGAATTCCAGATAGTCGGATCGCTCTACCGCGACTTCATGATTATCCACACCGCCCGGTCCAACGAGAGGCAACACCAAACGTGCGCCCGCGAGAGACATTCTGGCGCCGCGCGTTAAATCGTCGAAACTGGCTGTGCAGTCCGCGTCATCAAGACGTCGCACCTGGCCGACGTCGAGATCGAAACCTTTCCAGAACGGGGCCATCATAGTTGCAGTGCCGTTGCTCCCGTCTTGAGTCAGAACTTGGGCGCGACGAGCGCCGTCAGTCACGTGGGCCGCGGTCAATAGATAGCAGATGCCTTGCTCCGCAAATAGAAAGCCTTGCCCTTCCTCGGCTGCTCTTACCTGCACTGCCTGAGCCCGCCCCTCTTGCCCGACAGCGTTCAAGACTACTATGCTTAAGCAGATCGAGATCATTTTCAGGTTCAAATGCATGTTCAGAAGACTTTTCATTAACTTAGGGGTTTTATTGACCTTAGGGTCGCAGGTTGCTGCTGACCCGACAAGACTTTCAGCGACACCTTTTGTGGAAAATGTTTTCGAGAACTCTGAAATTTCCGGAACGCTGATCGTAGGGCTTTCCCGAATGACCAGTTCTCTTTCCGAAGATCTACGCATCAGTGCCGAAGTCCCAGCGGACTGGGACAACCTCTGCCTATCTGTGACGACAATTGACGGGCTCTACGAGGCACGCAATGAATTTGATCTACCGGAAGACTGGCTGGGTGGCGAAGTGATTTTCGACTACCCAACGGCTCATAGAAACCTGCTTTTACAGGCCGGGTCTGATAGTATCGGTACTCTTGTGCAGAAAGGCCCCTGTACGGCTCAAGGTGAGCAGGTCGCTCTCTCAGGGTGGCGGCTGCTTGAGAGCTCGCCAGATAGCTTTCGTCTTTTTGTAAACGCATTTCAGGCAGATGAAGTAGTGGCTTATGTAGGTAATGGCCCAGAGACCCGCTGTACAAGCTTAGCGGGCACTGGCCGTGCAGCCTATGATATTGTCTGTGACCTGAGGTTAAACGAAGAAAGCGAAAGCCCGACCGAGATCGAGCTTATTCGCGTTAGATCAGGGCGTGTCGAAGCCTCTACCTCGGTCATTCTTGAATGGTAAAGAACTCACAGCGTTTCAGCTTTAGCCCTTACCGTACCCTCAACCAGAGCCTTAAACGTAAATCGGTGCTGTTGCGCGGGGCTCTGGCAGGCTTAGTCATCTTGGCGGTATTTGCCGCTCTCATTGGGAATATGCGCTTTTTTGTTGATCGCACCGCAGTCATCAACGCAGATACAACGGCGTTGCAAGTTGAGTTTGATGAGCGAACTTACTGGCTGATCGAAGAAGGAATGACGTTGTGCCAGCCAAACCCAGATTTAAGGAGCGCACATCTTAACGAAGATCCGATCTGCAACCAATTTTTGCAAGACGGCACCTATAAGCGTCTTGCAATAGATGCTGGAGACAAGCTGGAAATCCGCCTCGAGTCCAACAACGACCTTATTGTCCGATTCATTCCGTGTGCAGGCGAGAGAACGTCGAAATGCCTCGAAACCGAAGCCCAAGAAGGTGAGATATGGCCCCGAAACGCACCCGGCGGTTTCGTTGTCATTTCGAACGAGGCGCTGAATGCTGCAGGCCCACTGTCCTTGTCTGGACGCATAAGTATCGGCAGCCGCTCAGGGTCTACCGGTGGCCCAGATTTTCTTGTGGGAGGCAGCTATGAGATCCGTGAGCAAAACTGGCTAACAAGAGCCTTCGGACGCAGATCCACAATCTTGGATGGCGGAGCGTTGATCCCCGGGGCATCGGTTAAAATTATATCGGATAAAGAGCCTTCGCGTACGAGCAATGGACATTTTTTCGCGTCAATATTGGATGATAGAGCTATTCTGCGGGTCATCGCTCTGTCTGGAGGACATCACGGCGCCATCAGAATGGATGTGGCTGGCGTTGAGCCGTTTACTATCGATCCAGACTGGATCGATAGTGTAATTGCCAACCCAGTTTTTCTTGCTTTGGCTTTTCTTCTCGGCCTTCTCTTGAATGCGCTTCAGTTGGCAAGCTCCTTGTTCAAGCCTCCTCGTGACAAACGATAGCCGCGAATCCGAATAGCAGCACCACGGCCGCGATCAGATGTACTGAGCTTCCCGCTCTGGTGTTCGCATCGAGCGATAAGCTGGCTTCCGCTAAGGCGAATAACCGGGGCCCAACTTTGGTGTCGACCAACACACATGATCAAACTCAACGCCAGCTACCCCTAAGGAGCTCCAGTGCGACAATGCTACAGCTGCTATCAGACTTAAGCCGATGTAACCGCCGCGTAGAGGAGCGCCATAACCGATGCGGGCTCAACCTAAAAACAGAAGGACAGTTTTCAGCATCGTTCCTGTCGCAATCATGCTGCATCGGTGCTGGCGTTCCTGCCCTCTGCTGGCACACAGACTGGTGCACAACAGTCATTTTGATGCCAACCCAATTGACACCATATTATTCTTTACCTATAATAAATTATACATATCAATATCTTAACTTAGAATCCTACCATCCCAGCCAACTTTCTTTAGATGAATAGCGTAAGCACCCGTCCCATCCGGTGGTGGTATTATTGCCCCCGTTTCCGCCCCAGCGTGATCGATACTCAAGCAGGCTAATCTTGGTTCTCGACTGGAGGCAGAGATGATGAGAGCTACCGGGGATAGGCATTGGTAGCGATAAGGCACCCGAAAGAGATCAGGGGCACCCGCCCTCCTCGAGGTCCCTGCCGTGCCCAGCCACCCAAGGTGGCCGAGCGGCAGCATAAAGAACCCTGGGGGAGGGGTCTGAAGTCTGTGTAGCTGGGATGGCCCAAACGGCCTCACATACTCAGGTGGCGATGCGGCCAGCAGGGGCGATGCCAAACGCGCTATTGGCTGGCCATGCCAACCATCATCGACCCCAGTGCGACAAGGTGGATCAGCATGATCGCCCTGTCATTCCACAGGGTGCCTACGATGAACCAACCGATGACGCCGACGATAAACAAATAGAGGTTCCACGGCGTCCAGCCGAATCCCGTTGCGGCGTAGCCGAGGATCTGCACGATCGATGCGGCCCATTTGATCCAGAACGCAAGTCGGGTGCTGCTGCGCAAGGCGATCAGATCAGACGGCACGGGTCAGCCCTCCGTCGATGCGCCAGTTCTGACCGGTGACATAGCCGCCTTGGTCGGACGCCAACCACCCGATGAGGGAGGAGACCTCTGCCTCGGTGCCATACCGGCCC
>Ga0208018_100090_pt1 | contig 36439 bp, 23 predicted proteins | sample 31_taG_FD_184105 | JGI IMG/M metagenome (GOLD analysis project Ga0208018, IMG submission 184105) | Marine viral communities from the Gulf of Mexico - 31_GoM_OMZ_CsCl metaG (SPAdes) (version 2) | ecosystem: Environmental > Aquatic > Marine > Oceanic | place: Gulf of Mexico | collected 2015-07-12 | reverse complement strand
CGAGAACAGCAACGCACCCGGTTCAAGTACAGACAGCAAGCAACTCACGCGTATATTCCGTGGATGCAAAGTTGTTGAGTGGGAACTGAATGCAACTGTTGATGCTGAGGTCAAGTACAGATGTATCTTCGATGCGCTTTCATGTTATACGGACACTGGTCGTCTTGAGTCATCTAATGCAGGTGACAGATACCGTGCTCACCGCTTGTTCCAAAACACAGCGACTGATGCAGCGGGTCGAAAGGAAGCAGGCATAGCGTCAGGTTCCGAGAAGCCATTCATGTTTTACAACGGCACAATCACAGCCTTCGGTCAGGACATCGGCTTTATCTCAACGTTTGAGTTGCGTGGCAAGACAGGGGTCGAGATATTCCACACCATGGGCGGAACACCTGTAGCCGAATCAGTTACCACCGATGGCACGAATCGTTCGCTCAAACAAGTCCCCTATGGTGGCACACGCAACGCATCGATTATCCGTGAAGGTCGAGAAGAGTTTGAACTGGAGATGGATGTCATCATTCGCGATTCGCTTCTTTTCCACGAACTTCGCACGCACCGTGAGGTATCAGGTACGGCTGGCTCAACAGACAACATCATTGAAATGGTGTTTACAAAGCCATCCACTGGCTCGACAGGCAGCCAACAACAGATGCGTATCATCTGTGACGACTACGTAATTACAGACGCTCCAATCCCAGTACCTGACGACAAAGGGCTACTGCACTCGATTATGATTCATCCCAAGAACATCAAGGTGATTAGCACCGACACCCTTTTCCACTGCTGAGTGATAGCCATGCCAATGAAACATGCTATAGCGCTTCATCCTCGCAACGAGATTGCTGTCGTTGTCGAAGAGGAAGAAGAAGAAGTATTCAATCCTGAGGCTGGTAAAGTCTCAGACGCCCCGTTCGGCGAACATGTCGCTCCCAGCGAGCCACATGAGGCTGAGCAAGAAGCCCCCTCAGAAGAGGCTGCTTCAACTGAAACAGTGAGTGAGTTGGATGACAACACCGAAGAGAGTGATAATGGAAATTGACGGATGCGAAGTGACAATAGAGGTAGCCAAACCCACGTTTTTTGACGTGCAATCGTTGTCACCTATTTTCCTGAGTAGTGACCCGCAACTTGAGGATTACTGGCAAGAAGCATTCCGTCGATGGGTCACAGCAACACCTTCTATAGATTTCAACCAACTGTCAGCCGAGGATGGCGCTGAGATAGCGAAGATGCTACCAAGTCCATCCGAGGTGGTGAGTTGGCTAAATTTTCAACGAGCGAGGTCGGACGAATAAGGGACTACGTCAATGGACGTAAACCCGATGACTGGCCTCGCATACAACAACAAGCAGCAGAATATCTATTGATGACCCACTACTCCATGACACTGAATAAGGTGAGACAACTTGACCCGCAAGACGCAATCCAACTCCTCACATGGGCTACCGTCATGCAACAGCATGACAACCCTGAGCAGCGTGACAGCATTTACTTGGGATATGACATCATCCCGCCTTTGGAGTGAGAACAATGGTTGACGAAAAGATTGATACAGGTACGATGGAATCGATGAAACGATTCTCCGAGTTTAGTGAGAAGTCACGCAACAACATGCGCTCGCTACGTGAAGAGATTCAAGAGTTCAACAAGGTCATGAACGCTGCTCACTCGACGACGGACAGCCTCCGTGAGTCCCTGCGACAGATGAGCAACGTGCAACCTGCACAGCCAATCACAGAAGCGCTTGAGGCAGAACGAACGACGGCTACGACGAATGCACGAGTTGCGAGTTCCCCTACCCCCGCACAATCTCAGCCAGCCGAGTCTGTTGGAATGAGTCAGAATGTTACCATCAATACGCTTCGCATCGACGTTAGCGGAGTAACCGACCGAAGCGATAAGCGAGCATTGGCACGTGAAATCAGCGAGATGGTTACAAAAGAACTGCGGGCAAAGATGGGCGGTCCTCTGTCCACGTCAGGATTGAACCGAGGTGTCTGATTTGACTCAGCGTGTTCCTATTCGTCTTGTACAGGAGAATGGGAACCGTATCGACCTTGATGTGCACACAATGGACATGGTTGTACATCGTGTCTTCTCAGCGTTTCCTATACCCTTTACGGGCGGCTTCAACGCAGGTGTAGACGTCAACCAAGCCAGTGTTGAGATTGAGTTGCAAGGTGTGTTCGTTGACGAACCCGGTCAGGCTGAGAGCGCAAAGGCGTCGGCTACAATTGAGTTTGGGGGCGATACGCCGCCGTTCTCGCCTCCCGATTCGGGCAGTGGTCAAGGAGGTGCCCCTGAGACTTTTCCACCGCTATCAAACGGCTCATCGAGTGGTTTTCGCATCGGTGGCTCGGCGTTCAATCCCTTTGGGCAGCGACCAGTCATTCCAACAAGTCCGCCTACAACCGAAGATGAGGGACAAACAAATTACTTGGCACGGCTTCACAACGCTTTTTTTGATTTGCCTCTTGCTTATCGATTGTCCGAGGGCACGTTTTCTACACCTCCCAACGGTAATTACGTCCGCTTTGTCTTTGATACGAAGCGCAGTGGTTCCGTCAAAGAGCCGTTTGCTTATCCGAACATGCAACGCACGACAGACCTTACACTCGCTACTACAGCACTGTCGTCCAATTCGGATGGTACGCTGAGAGCAACTGTCTCGTCAGGTGACCCACGCACGTGGTTTGAAACACCTGACGACATCTCGACAAACGGATTTATCATGGTAGCAGGCTCGACGACTTTTGGTACTGTGAAAGCAGTCACCGCTTCAACAATTGACTTCTTCCCTGCCAGCGGAATAACAGCAGGTCAAACACCATCGGGTACTGTCGAAATCAAACCACGTGGCATTCTTTTGTTCCCGTATGACCGGACAAAAGACCCGCCTGTCGTCGTCATACCCGTTAAGCACATGTTCGATGAAAACCCTCCGAACTTTGCCGATGGTTCGGTTCGTTCTGTTGGAACTGCATCGGTGCCTGCCGAAGTGTTAGCATACATCGTATCACAGGCAATTTCAAGCACCACCGCTGCAACTGTTGGGGTCATTTCAGACTTTGACTTAGTTGCGGGAAGCGGTCAGTTATCAGATGCGTTCACCACCGAACTCGTAACGGCAGGTAGTGGATTCGATACCACTGTCAAGATTACACAGAAGTTTGCCTTTGACATGGAGAACAGGGGTGAGATATACGCACGCATACCTGCAAACATTCAGCCTGTCATCAACCCCTTCACAGGCGGCAAGACAGGGAACAAGGTCAAGTCCGCAGGGGACAAAGTACAGGATATTCTTGGTATCGTTGCCAACAGTCAAAACTACATCCAAAACAACAATGGAACAATTATTGGTGAAGCACTCGACCATGTCAATGGTTTCGTTGAGTGGATGGAACAACGGCCTACCGAAGTGACTGGTACAGGAGACTACATCATTGGGATTCAGATACCTTACGATAGCAAGGTTACATTGGGTTTGCACGCACTGGACAACAGTCTTGCCCAACGCAATTTTTTCACAACGTTTGGTGATGCCAAAAGCAACGAGAAGACGGCTGTCGCCAACAACATACACGCATCGGTTGATTTCAATCCAAGTGCACGCAAGCATCGCACAAACGGCATCAAGGCGGTTGTCACAGACTTTGTTACAATGCACGACGCACAAGAGCGCTTGTACAACTTTACGATGAAACTGATTGCAGTTGACTCGCTACTATGAGGTGAAAAGATGTCGTTACCGGTTCGTTTGATGTTTGGCGACAATCGATTTACCATACCCGTTCAGGCTGAGGAAATTACGATGGCAGTGCATCGTAAGTTGCACGCTTTCCCGATACCCTTTGACGGCTCACAACGAATCGGTATCGATACAAACATGGCTTCCATGCAAATGAACTTGTCACTAATTCTTCAAGACGACACGGGAGTGTTGCCAAACGATGAAGGACAGCCTCTCGTCAATGTATTAAATTTCGCGAAATACAAAACAGGTGTCAATTCACTTTCGTTTGCAAACAAGTTGCTGTTCATACCAGTAGCAATCTTTGGCACAAATACGGTTTACGGAACGACTGCTGACTACACTCAATCTCAAATTAAACTCGTTATGGATGGCACAACGACATCGAATCTTGCAGGTGGCTCAGGTACACCCAGTGTACGTAGCGGACATACACTTCTTGAGAACGGCCAAGTCATCATCGACGTACCTGTAGGTGGCATCGACTCAACACCTGATAACGGAGATTCGGCTGCTACTATTGCTCTTGCTGTAAAGGCAGCCTTGGAACTGACGACTCAAATCACGAACTTGAGTACTGGTGTTGACAATGTAGGAGGCAAGCGTGTTACTGATGCGTTCACTGTTACCATATCAGGACAAAATTCAGCAGTACTCTTGGTAGAACAAAAATATGTCGACCCAACACGAGAGTTCTCCTATACCGTTGACAAAGCCCCCGACAAAATAAAAGAGATAACAGCAAGCCTTGGTCCGGGTCAGGGGACTGTAACGTTTCCACAAGTCACGCTTGGAGGAGCGCTTGTTACTAACACTGTCACTTTGCAGCCCAACCTACCATCTTTAGGCGTTTCAGGTAGAACGATGAGTGCAGGTGATAAGGCACAAACACTGATGGGGTTGCTTGCCAACGCCAAAAACTCACAAGATTTGCTGAGAGGTATTCAAATCCCTTACGATTCGTTGATTCAGTCAGATGCAGTTACGCCCGAAGTTCGTAACTTTTTCACCACGTATGGTCGAAACACATCCCCATCACGCAAGTCATCTGAGGCAAACACCTCACCCGCATCGAAGCCAATGCTCTCTCCTTCTGTCTCTTCTAAGGATGGACGGAGTGTGTTGGATGAAGCATCAGAATCGAACGGATTCAATTTTGAAGAGACGCTGATTGGCGCAGGTGATGCGATATTGGACTTTGCATTTGACGACATCTTGAACTTAGGTTCACTGTATGACGGATTCAAAGACATTGCTACGGGCATTGGCGATGCATTGAGAGGAGAGGTATCATCACAATCAAAGGCCAACGGCATTTACGTTTTACCTGAAAAGTTTCATTTACGGAAGGAGGCTGCAAAGAATTACTACGTGGCTGACCTTGATTTGATTATGGTGCACAAAGTGGCAGGTGTTTGATTTGGTTGTATCAGCGGACTCCACATATGCCATGCGATTCAACGGTATTTCAGATGCTGTCATCATTCCAATGCAAAAATTTGCACAGGCGTCAGGTAACTTCCAATCAGGCACACCCGTCAACGATATGGCGATGCCGAACGTTCTTGACTCATTTACGTTTGAGTCTTGGGTTATTCCTGATTCGGGAGGTATTGTATGGGAATACGAACACGTCATGCGACTTGTTGTCGGCGCTCCGTCAAGCAGTGCACCTGCAAGTTTCCAAGTAAAGTTACGAAGCAAAGACACAGGGAACGAAAACACGTTCACACTCAGCAGCGCAACCGCCGTAACCAAGCCTGACGGAACGGTGTCACACTACGATGGTGTCACCTACCCACGAACTGCTTTGGTAGCACACGATGCTTACGACGCACTCGACGGACTTAAGCCTCACAACGCTGCTGTGCATGATGGACATCGAGAGTTGCTGCAAGTGTCGGTTATGTTCAACAAACGTCACCTATCTTTGCGAATCAACGGTGACGTTGTTGCTACGAAAATACTGACATCTGACCATGAACTCGTGATTTATCCAACACAAGTGTTTGTCGGTGGACAGGGTGGTGAGTTTCGTGGGACGATTGAAGCCATACACTGGGCACGTGGTGCTCATGACAGCAGCGTCGACCCTTATGCTCCAGTATCGACTGACTCAACTCTTGGCCTTTGGCGATTTGAGGAACCGATTGAGCCAATATCAACCATTCTAACACTACCATCACTCTCAGCATCGACATCGGCGAACTCGACGATTACAATCGGAACAACAGAAGCCCAGTCGCTCATCGACACACTGACAGGTAAGAGTGGAATTACTTCGCTTGACTTGACTTCCGCTGCGTATTCGGCAGGTAATTACACTGTGACAAAGAATGCAGCCAACTCAGAAAGCACGATTACCATTCCACAAGTATCTTTCAACCTACTCATCAACCCTATCGGCTACAACCGTGCGACTGGTGTACCTAATCGTGAGGCGCCTGAGCGTGTACGCTTGACCAACGTAGATGCGAGTGCAGGTACTATCACAGTCGAAAGCATACACCTTGACTTTGATTCAAACGCTTCTACTGGGCGCCGTGGTTTGTTGATGGCACACAGTGCAAGCGATGCAGTGATTGTCATAGGCGATTGCCTTGTCGACAGCGGTACTGCAAACCAAGGTGTAGGTACAGGTACGCAGTTTTCAAACAGGCAAGGGCAAGTTGTTGTTGACGAAAGCGACTTTGAAAATCACGGCATTGTGTTTTCAACACGAATGGCTATTGCTGATGACCCATACATGAAATACTCAGCGACCACAAACATGGGCACTGCATTCACAGCAGGTCACACGGGTCGACACATACTCAATCATGTCAAGAGCCATCCGTACATCGGTATGCTACCACGCCCAATCGAATCAGAAGTCGAGCAAAACATCGACGGCTCAGCATCGGTTATGACTGCCACCTTTGCTCCACAGTATGCAAACGTGCGTGATGCTGCACCTGCCAACTCAGTCGTCTCGTTCTACGATGTCACAGGACCGTTTACAGTCGCATCTACGTCATTCACAACAGAAGTCAAGCAAGTCATCGAAAACGGTATGGCAGGTATCACAGACAGTAGCCGTGACCTTTTGGCGCTGGGTGTCGAAGATGTAAGGAACTTCTTACTTCGTTCAGCCACATCGACTTCTCTTACCTCTCTCACTACAGACAGCGACGAACACATTCGTCACATGACACCATCTTCTGAAAGCCGAACTGCTGTATTGGAAATACCTTCGTTGTTGCAGTATGGCCGCCCAGCGCTTGTTCAAGTCAAATACAACGCCGTTGACATCACTGGGCGTGGCATTAAGCACGCTGCTACTGCACGACTGACCACAGGCATCAGTGGTGGTGACACTGTTTTGACGTTTGCTTCTGTCAAACAGTTTGGTGCTGATACTGATACTATTACTGCTGACCTCATCAGCATAGGGGGTGTAGTCGCAGGCACAAGTTCAGTCACTGCGACAATCAGTCACTCAGCAAACACACTCACATTCTCATCAGCGACTACTACAGCATTCCGTGACGCCGCTGTAACAAACGCAGTCGTCAATTCCTATCTTAGTCACGGAGCACTTCTCGTGGAGAGTACTTACCCTGATGTTGGGGAGGAAGTTACTTCGGGGACACGCATCATTGATTTGATTCACACGGATGTCGAAGCAGGCGAAGCGGTTGTGCATGCAGCAGGTGGTGTGCTTCGCTGTGTTACTACGAGTCAGATGCTTTACAAAGAAGGAGAACTGAACGGCGATGATGAAGAAGGACATCAGACTGAGCGTGCCCTTGACTTTACAATGTGTCCCGACAACTATCTTCCAGTTCACAGTTCTGATTCACCGCAACTGAATCCACGTCGCATACTTTCTCCTCGTGCAAGCAACAGCGCCCGTGATTCAGTATTCAATCGAATCGTCATCATACCGTCAAGTAATGGCAACGACAAGTTCGATGTGGACTCGGATGGTTATCTTGTACAAGGTAAGCAAGGTGCTACACGAAAAAGCACAGGTGTTTTCGTCAATAACAACGGCGGTCACGCAGCAGGGACGACCACGATTACTGTCGATGGTGCCAATGCTACTAATTTCTTCGGCGCAGGGACACGTTTATTCAGTCTTAATGGTGTTCAACTTGGCACTGTGGACAGTTCGACCAGTACCTCAATCACATTGGCGTCAGGTAGCACACAAGCGGTCGTTGACAACGAGGAATTGTTTTACCAACCAATGGGTCGAGCCGTCGGGACAACTGCTCAAAGCAGCGCAGTGCACGAAGTATTTGACATCGTTTCGCACACAACCGACGGTATATACACCGAATTTGTTGTACAGCCTTCTGACCGTAATCGATTCACACAACTGTCAAAGTTGTTCACAAACGAACAAGGAACCAATGTGCGAGCCAACCAGTTTGAAATTCATTATCTCATGGGACGTGGTCGTGCGCTCACAATGTCTGATGGTGACGCAGGCACCTCAGTCCTCCGAGCACATGGGCTTGGGGCTGACTTGGCTGCCAATTCCGTCAGTGTCAAGGGTGACGGAGCACCTGACTCGTTCGTCGTCAAAGAAACCATGCCCGGTTCACCAGTCGTTACAGTAACGCTCGGAGGCGCAGGGCAAGGTGCTATCAACACAAAGCCGACCTACAACCCGTCACCGACGGCTCGGCTTGGCTGGTCGACACGCCGAGACTGCTCAGTCCGAGTGTCGGCAACGTCCAGCACACAAGTTACGGTCGTGCCCCTAAACAACAAATCGTCAGCCCTTGCATCTTGGGGAACGTATTGCTTCCCGAAGGTTGGTCGAATATACTTTGGAGTGTCTATAGAGTCAGGTGATAGTGCGAAAAAGTATGCCTCAGCCGAATACACAAGTAAGGACGGAACGAAGTTCACGTTCTCTTCGGGAACGGGTCATACTGGTAGTGGTAAGTTTGTACTTACTGATGGGTCTGAAAGCGATTCTTTCAGCGCTTGGGTGACAGCAACCGGAATAAAAGCAGGCTCGGTTGTCGAAGTCGACGACCAATTCAATGAAGGGTCGATGTGTAACGATGGGACGACCATCAACGACAGACTGTTCCAAACACTCGATACAGTACAACACGATTACCAACTCGGCACGCAATACGCAAGTACGCGTGCAATGGTCGAGATACCTCTCTTCGACGACTTCTTCTTTGAAAATGAAGACGAAGGCATCTTCCCCGGACCTGATAACAGCATGAAGTTGCACCTCGATGCAACCTATGCTGCGCCAACATGGGCGCCTAATCCTGTCGGACGACGAGCACCGTCAGTTGCACCCGAAGACCCGACAGTCAACAGTGCGTTTTCAACATCAATCAAGACGAACGAACACCGCCGAGGTACTGTGGTAAGTCAACCATACGACTCGACCAACCGACGCATTTATGTTCAAGACTACAAAGTCTTCCCCATCGCTACGGCTGCACCTGTCACCGTCGCCTCGATTGACGGTGCACTGCGCTATCGTCGTGCATTCTTGCCGTCAGGCGAGTGGGTGTTATATGACACTCGCAACACAAGCGGCTATCTTGAAGTTGCAGGTAACGCATCATCCGATGATAACTGGGCGTTCAGCAAGAACTTCTTGCAACAACTCTCAGTCGGTGTATCAATCATGCCGGGTTCGGGTTTCCAAGACATGAATTATCCGTCAATTGCTGACAACCCGTTAGTGGATAGCGCAGGGTTTGAGGCTCGCCGACCTTATTACTACGACCGTGCGAATGTCATGACACAGGGAGGAAACGTAGATTACGGTATGAAGCAATACGTCAGTGCTGTTGAGTTCCGTGCAGGTCCACGTGCAAATCCACATCTTAAACGCATCAAGAACAAACGTGCTCGTTCAACAGTCAATTCATATTTATCAAGTACGTTGACGTTAAGAGACTTTAGTGACTTTCCAACAAGCAATGCACATGCGTCAAATTACAAATACAGAATTGCTTGGTGGAATGGAACAGTCTACAAATTTGCTCACTACGATACCATCACGACATCAACTGGTGCAATTGCACTCAACAACATTGATTCAGGGTTCAACCCTCAGGTTGGTGACGAGATTATTCTGTGGGATATGCATGCACCTTCGGGCGTTTACCCTGAGGTCAAGGAAAATGCATTCTTGAACACGGCTTGGGCGAACCCGTACTGCAACGGTGGACTGCGAGCAGGCGATACGATTTGGATGAACATGCACTACACAAACCCTCACGCAATCGAAGGGCTGTTCTGCAAGAGTCGAGGAACGCTCAACGAGGCTGAGGTATGGAGTGGATTCTTGGAAGGTGAAGGTGACTTTGCTACGACGCCACGTGAAAGCATAGCGATGGAGAACTTCTTGATTGGTAATTCGTGCATAGAGACTGCACGTAACTTTGTTCAGCACGTCAATAAAACGGTTGAATTGAATTACGAGGCGTTGGGATTGAGTGCAGCGGACGCTCCGACCGTTGCATACATTGACCCCTACCAATCAACTGAGGAGCATGCACGTGTATTGTTGTACGACGTGGCACACGACCGTGAGTTCATCGCATTCCAAGACCTGTGGATGCAAGTACAGTCAAGTCCGCAGGCTGCAACAATCGGTAACGAACCAGTGTCCTCAGGCACAATTAACAACCAAACGACTGGGGCGGGTACAGGACTCGACGTTGCTAATGGGTTCCCTTCGCAAAACAAGTCACTTGCGTCAACTACCCAGTCTGAATTTATGGAAGCAGCCATGGCGCACAAGTCGACATGGAATCTAAACGTTGATTTGAGCACACATGCTACTGGTTATCATGGACATACACCGAGTGACCCTGACCTATCAGGTATACAAGTACGCACAAATCCCGCAGTGATGTCAACGAAGGATGAAGCCGCTAACCTTGAGCACAAGCAAATCAACACGACTACAACCGAGACTGCAACATTCTTTGACACGCCTGATGGGACACGGTGTATTCCTGTATTCTTAGCACTCAAGGGTATTCGTACGACGTCGCTCGATTTGTCAACGCACGAAGAATCTCGTTTGCAGCATTTGCCTCACTGGTCTGACATGGACTTTGTTCGTCGCCTCACGATTGATTTTGGCGAGATTGGTATGAAAGACGGCATTCGCAACATCGAGGCCGCTGCTCGTGAGATTGTTCGTCTGATAAATCAAGCAGGCGCACCAAACGGGCGGACTCATGCACGAAAGCCAGCCGACCAATACTTTGGCGAGAGTGAGCGATTCGGTCTGTCACGCGTAGCAAATCAGGCCGACGTGACAAATGGCATCACTGACCCTACTGCTGCTCATCTCAACGCAGGCTTTGCTGCTACGGGAAGCACGCACGACCCTTCGCCGTTTTGGGACAAGGAGCGAGCGTTTGCTTCGCATGACCGTGGTACGCACATGGGGTATGTTCGTGCTCACCTTGGTCGTGTTGTTGCTGATTCGGGTGGCAAGCCCGGATTCAGTATTGTAATTCACAGCACAGTACCCGGTGCGTCAGGTCGTAACTTCTGTGTATGGCTCGATAATGCACGTGGTCAGTTGTCGTATCGACCGCAGTTCTTGATTGGTCATGGTGGTCGGTTCCGTAACTATTGGTGTCAACCTGACGAGATGACGGGTGAAAACATGCACCCTGCACCAATGCCAATCAACCGCTTTGGGCGTCCGTTTGCGCCAATTACGACGCTCAAAGAGTATCTTCCACCCGATGAGGTAGATGAGCCATTTAGAAACAACCTTGAGTTCGGACCTGAAACCACGGGTACATCCAGCAACATGGCCTCATCCACCAGCGAAATCGCATCAGGTCGCAACTCCAACACAATCATTGACGAATCGTTTGAGGCAAAAAGCCCTGCCTCTCAACTCATCGATGGACTGCGTATAGGTACACCTGCACGTGCTCGCATCAACTTTGGCGGCTTGACACAGGCAGGCATACCCGGTTGGGCACCCGACGCAGGTAACTGGGGCTTTGGTCGTGACCAGCAAGATAATCGATTTGAGCACATCTATGGCAACAACGTCGCTGCATTTGCTCAGCACGGAACAGTCGATGCTACATCAACTGGCGGTTACATACCGGATGAAGAGATTCGTACGGACAACATAGGCAATGGACAATTGTATGGCATTCGTTTTGTTGACCACCGTGGTAAGAACCACACTATTCGTATGGTATATCGACAACACGGTCAGTCGTTTGCAAACGATTTGACTGTGTTACCGTCGACGCTTGATGACGAAGTAGTCATTCACTTCGATGACCGTGATGTCGGGCAAGGTGGATTCACGATTGGTAAGCACATGTTCGGTGAAGGTGACGTGTGTGGAGAGTTCACTGGCGGAACGAAAAAGAAGTTCAAAGGAAATCTATGGAACAATTACCCATCGCCTGCGACTGGTATAGCAGCAACCGTTCAAGTCGTTACAGTAAGCGGGGCTGATGCTCTTAAAATTACACTTGTTGACCCGTACGATACAGGTAGCACGTTAAATCATCCCGATATTTTGGGTTATCTTGGATTCCCTGAAAAGGGTATGATTCAACTTAATGACATTACAGATTTAGCGGCACAAACAGGGAACAACAATGGTGAACCGCTGTATTACCAAAGTCGCTCCCACTACGACAAAGCAGGCGCATCGGGTGTTCACTACCTGTACAATGTCGAAGGCAACACATCAGCATACGGTTCAGGCGTCACACGAATTATCTGTCCACGTATGTCGTTTACGTCTGTATTGACAGACGAGGTTATGGCTGCTGCCGTTGAGTTTGCAATGACCATGGATGACCCGAACAGTGAGGATGTCAGCAAAACCACGTTCGACTGCACGCACATGCTTGCACCTGACGGTCGTACGCTTGGCGAATGGGGTGTATCTCCTACAGCCATTCGTGTCAAATCACATTCAGCATCCAAGCGAATTATTCCGCTGCGTAAGTTGTTTGAAGTCAGCCGTGAGAAAGATTGGGGATTCCAAGCAGGGGCATCTGTTCAAGCAACTGGTACCGACCATTTGGGTGGTCTTGCATCTGATGAATTTGGCGATGGAACACGACTCGATGTTGGGTATATTCCGAAAACTGTGCTTCACATTACTACAAAGTATCGGGGCACAAACGCAAACACGGCAACGCCTGTTCTTGTCGATAGTGCGAACAATGTCGTTGATACAATCGATTGGAAACAAAACCTACGAGGCAACACATTCTATAGAACAGAAGGCGACCGTGTTATACCGTGCGTCAACAGCCCTATGATTAACGTCGGTTCTTATATCAGTCACAGCCACATTCACGTACCTACTGGAGAATACATCTATCTCATCACAACGCCTTGTAGCAACCAAGGTGGCACTGAAAATTCGTGGGGTGAGAAATTCACAGTGTGGCTTGGAAGCGAAGAGTCAGGCGTTGTGAGTAGTCGTGCAGGCGCATCCGGTGGCGAAGATTCGACAACCACAATTGAATTTACACAAGATACAATAAAATTCGATTCTTCTATTTCCAACAATGACATCCTCGTCAGACAAGGCTCTATAAAATATGCATCTGAAACGGAAGGCGTCCGTCGAGCAGGTAGTCATCATGGTGAACCGTTTCTGTACTTCCGAGGCGCACACGATAGTCCTGACCACTGGGTACCACTGTACTTTGGCGGTGGATTCTCAGGTGTTACACTTGACGTCAACGATGGGACGCAAAACGATTACAGTGAGTTCTATGAGCACCCATACTCAGGCGGACCGACAGGTTCGGCTGGATTACAGAACGTCGGTGAGATAGCAGGCTCATACGCCTTACTTGATGCAAACGCAATGCTCGCAATGTTCCCCGGAACTCCGTATCTCGACCAGCACGAAGGTCGAAACAGTATGCCATTCTTCAACCAAGATGCCATGCTGTCGTTTGATTTGGATGCAGGCACTGGTAAATTCAAAACTGCTACTGGTGTGACATATACAGACAGTTCAACCACTGTTCGCTGTCAACGACCAAGCCCAATCGTGCTTCGGTTTTCACACCCGCATGCACGATACAGTGCGACAGGTGATTCTACCGACCATACAACGTACATGGTTTTTGGACCCGGCCAAAGCGTACCTCATAATTTTGCGGCACACGAACCGCAATTGTCCAGTATAGTTACTGGTGGTAACGGCTACAGCGGTGTGCCGACTGGCAAGAATTTACCTAACGAAATTGCACACGGCGGAAGTAGTCGTAACGGATTCAGTGCTCATTTACCACCTACGGCTGAATATCAAAAAGGCAATGTACAAGGGTACAACTACGTTATGAATTGGGAACCATCGAAAGGTCAACCAAACAGCACATTGTTTGCTCAGACAGCAGGGCAAGGTTTGTTTTATGATACGCAAATGACTGCAACAAACCCACCTGCTCACGCTCACCCAATGTCGTACGTGTTTGCAAACTATGCAGGTACAAATATGGGAGCGTCAGGTCTCGCTACAACATTAGCACGCTCGTGTGTTTGGCACATGGATGGAGGTTATCACCCCGGCGGCCATTTCCTTGACAACCATATTGAGCGAAATCCAATGCACCCCATTTCAGGCAACCGAGCAGGAAATGGCTCAAATGCTCAACAAAACCCTACAGTATTCCGTGTGTCGTCTTTGTTAGGAACTGCTTACTTAGGTACGTTTGGAAGCGAAACAGACATGACAAGCAATTCAGATTATGTGGTCATTGATGCTACTCGTGCACAAAATGCAGAAGAACTTGCAGCGATTGTTGCAGCAGGCGTCAACACATTCCCCGGAACAGACCCACTAAAAGCCATTGGAGGAACATTCCTTCCTTCATTCCAAACTGCATCAAAGCAAGACCGATACGGTTGGGTTGAATTAACGTTTGACGCTAATGGATATACAGAAGAGAGTGGTGCAGCCGCTACGTTACAGGCTACGGCTGCCATACCAACGACACTACCACAGTATGGCTGGCTACGTGTTACTGATGGTGCTGCCATCAATGGATTTGCTTCTTATACATCATACGCAGGTGCAGTATTTACGCTGGGCAGTAATCTTTCGGGAACAACAAACATTGTTGACCCAACAACAAAGGCTGCAATTCCCGCCATTCCCCTTAACGTATCGCCACCCGGCTCGGTCAAAATTTACGTGTGGACTAAATCAGGTACGCACCGTTACAATAACACCTCCGAAGCCCGTGACCACATGACACAGGTTCACTACAGCGGTTATGTCGATGCCGTTGACCGAACCAAACCAATCGGAGCAGTGGGTTGGTCGGGTGAAGCATATTCGTATCTTAACTCATACAACGGTACTCAAATTGGCAGTACCAAGTTCCCTGCTGGTAAGGGTGCTTGGCACCCCTTCCTCGGATTCAATCCATACGGAGCAGCCGAATCTTGTTTGTCGGGCAGTTCGCCTGTTGGTGCTGACTCGATGCCTGCAAGCGTATATGAGCAGTCATGTGAGATTGGTTTAGCCTCGCGCCATTTGATTGCTATCACGCACGAAAGCGAGATGCCTTTGATTGCAAAGGCTGACCGTGACGGTATTTTGTGTGCAGGTGACTGGCTTGACCTTAAAGGAAGCGGTACTCTTGCCAACGCAGGTACAACCCAGTGGGACACTGCAAAGGTACACAACCGTGACCGATACGTTGGTCCTGCTACCGCAGGTCCTCATGTCGAAGCGATGATGATGACTGATGTAAGTTCTTACCCACAAACAGCCTCATACCCTTCTGTCGGCACAGAAACCTACTGGCACAGCGCTCTTGGCACCAGTGCCATTGAACGTGCTGACCCTTGCCAAAGTCCTACGGGCGATTTGTTTTGGGATGAATCAAAGGTCACTGCAAGCCAGTTCCACGAAAACACTGCCACATACGGAGTTACCTGCAAGGGTGTTTCGACACTGACTGAGTACAGTGCAACTGCTACTGGTATTTACAAGTTCTACGACGACCGACACCCTGCTCGCAACTTCAACGAAGAACACGTTGTATGGAAGCGCATGGACGGAGGCAATCTCACTATGCCTTCTGTCAACGCACGTGGTCTTGGTATGGTACCGTGGGTCTATAGAAAGGATGGCGGAGCCTACAAGAAGGTCGGCGAGAAGATACTTGGAAACAATCGATTTTCATTTGAAACGACGAACGGTGCAATGTTCCCAATCATTCAGGCACAGGAGTTGTCACACCCGCAACTGGCTGAGCAAAATCAATTTGCCACAAAAATTGAAGATGCACTCCTCATACCAAACGAAGAGATTCAGTTCCAAAGCCTACAAGTTGTCGATGACACTGGACAAGAGCACAGAATCGCAGGCGGCAGTCCGCTTGGAACAGTCATTCTTGATTTCAGGCATCTGAGCGACAGGCAAATCGAAGGACTGTCACCTGCTCTTGCAGGCTCAGGTATCTCGCCTAATTTGAAAATCCGACTACCCGACCCTGACGACATTCCGGGCAACATCATTGTTCGGCCAAGTTTTGACCGCATACAAGGCTATCAGAACGAAACGATGGGTAGCGGAGGTATGCAACATCCATCACAACCTCAACAGGCGATTACAGACATGTTTAGTAATGCAAAGCCCGGACCACGTGCTTGGCCTACGTGGGAGAACAACGGATGGGAACACCTAAGTCAAGACGGTACAGATGTATCTGCAACACGGCTTGGTTCGCCTGACTCTTCTGCCGAGGGTTGGTCTGACCACACAAACAACAATCCGCTTGAGACAGCATACGAGCCACATGACCGTTCACTACAGTTCCACGTTACACGAATGGGTGTGACAATGACGCACCGTGACGATGTCGACGAGTTGTCTTTCACTTCGCTGTCAGGTGACGAAATCAACGTCGCTACCTTTGCTGACCCCGACGTAGGTTCAACACCTGAGGCGGCTGTGTGGAAAGTCACCAGTGAACAAAGCGGTGGTCGTTGGTTCTTGCGAGTGTATGACCCAACAACGAACAAAGGTGTTATCGCTTCGTACACAAACACAGCAACAAACAAATTCACTGGCGTTGTCGTATCTCCTGATTTTGTATCGTTTGTTACAGGCAAGACTGGACTCAAAGTCGTGCCTTCGTACTACATGCCTGCTGGTAGCACACGTTTCTTTGCATCACGCCGATTGCGTGACCACAGCGAATACAGTGGCTCAAGCCCTGACATGCCGAACATCGACTGGGTAGCAATGACTTCTGACATCGCTAATCCGTATCTTCACTTAAGCAGTCCAAAGATGACACCTATGCCAATCCCTCGTATGGGTCACCATTATGTCACACCGACAATGGCGCTACTGCCCGGTCATTACGCTCACCCTGCTTATCAGCGAATGTACGATTTACACCTTGCTTGTCGAAGCGCATCAAACAAGCCGTTTGAAGATGCTTACTTGGGCGATGGCGAAGTAGTCGACAACGCACCGGGGCGTGACCCGCTTGTATGGTTCAGCGGACCAACGGCAGCATTTGCACCATCTGATATTCATGGTGGTGCGTTTACGCTCATGACCGAAACGAAGGTCAAGTATGATGGTTATGGTATTGCTGCGTCAAATGGAATAGCAGGTACGACGAACTCACAAGGCGGACATTCAGTCGTATTGGAAGCAGCGGGAACGTACACGCTTGACAACCACTTCCCTGACCCAATGGAAGTCGGAGCGTATCAAATTATCATTCAGCCAAACGTGTTCTCACAACAGATTACTGGTTACCATCTCAATCACAGTGATGCAACCAAAGCCCCATCCGAATCAGGAGACAAAGTTACAGAACTGACAGGGCAACAAGTCAACACAGTTATCGCTATAGAACACGATACGTCAAGCCTTGGTGGTATGACACTCGTCCTTGCCGAAGCAACCATGGCTGACGTGCGGGGCTGTGAGATTATCATCAACGAAGTTATTCTTGATTTGGAACCTGATGCGGGAAGCCAGTTCACCAACATCCCTACGCTGGGATTGTACAACCCGCTTGGTGTTGACGAAACTGCATCACCTGCGTTCACACGTCGCAGCCTACCATACCGACCGAACATGTTTATCCAAACAACGCCGGGTATGACAACAACTGTGCCATGGTGGGCGCAGTTGCACAAAGATGGTGCACGCAACAGTTCGGCTGACGAGTTCAAGTTCCTTGAGTGGCACACGCCTGACCACTACTATCAACTCAATCGACCTGCCTTTGGTGCGGTTGGTGCACAGATTACGCTTGCAGGTTTCTCGACTATCTACCCTGACATCTACGGAGAGCACTATCGAGCACGTAGTCTTAACCCAAGTTGCGTCGTCATTTCGTTTGATGCAAGTGCACAGACAGTCACAGTCGACAGCAATGAGTTGTTCCCAGTGGAGCCGTACTACGGCGAAGTGCTGGAGTACATCGATGCTGACGGCGAGCGTCGTACGGCTACCTACACGAACCGCACGGGTACGTTGGCGCACGCTACACTGGCTGCGGCTACGACGTTTGAAGGAGTATCGACAGCCAATTTGTTCTTTACCAACCTGACCGCAGGTACAATCCTACGACTCAGTGGACCATACGACAACAGAAAAGCAGGTGAGGTTTTCAAGAACTCAGAATCGAGTATTGCCACACGTACACTTGCTCAGACGTTTGCAGGTACACGAGATACCAACTCGTTGCATACACCTGATGCATTCCTGTGTATGTGGCATCCAAATCTTGGGCGCCCGTACACATACTACTCAGATGATAGCAGTCGCTCATTCTATAGCGCTACGGGTGCAGCCGACTCACCTGTCAACAAGGCATCGCTCAACAACATTCCTGAGCATTTTGAGACAATTCACTACCACGACTTCTTCTATGCAGCGTCAAAGGGTCCGTTTGCTCTTGGCATGAAGTGGGTCGCTCCTCCGCACGATGCTGATAACGATGGGGCTACGGCTGACTTCCACGACGGAACGGTATATACCGCTGCACAAATGGATGCATTGGTCGACGGAACAGGTACACTTGACCATCAGGGCGGTACAGACGGCTCAGACAAATACAACTTTGCAGGCTATTGGCCGAGTGGCTCTCGTGGAGGTGCAGGCTCAAGCCGTCTCGATGGGTTCCTTGAGACTGTCATCGGATGGGGCGGTAAGTTGTTTGGTATTGATTGCGTTGGATTCCGTGACAATACTGGCATCGAAGAACGCACCTATGCAGAAATGACATCAGATTCAGATTATGCACGTAATACATGCTTCGGTTACCGCTTCTCGGTAAGACAGCCGTACAATCGACCACGGTGGTCTCCGTACGTGCGAGGTTGGATTGAAGGCACGGCTACAACGAATGCGTTGCTCGGCTACTACCACGGACCGTTTGTCCAACAAGACAACAAAACAAGTGGATGGGATTACGTCGGTGCTGACACCAACCAATCCGATGCGGACTTCCCTGCCACTTACACTGGTATACTGGAGCGACTGACGCAAATCAGTGCTATGCTCAATCAAGACCAAATCGGTCGACAGGTACGATACAGCGACGGTCGTCGGATGACACAGCCGTTTGGTTGTCCTGTACGTACAGTACGCAACAGTTCATCTGTTCGACGCATGTACCCGAACGACCACGCAGGCTTGGGCATTGCTGAACTTGCTCAGGCTCATCGCTTCTACTTGATTGACTGGTGGGGCAACACGCGTGGTGAAGACGTGCGTCGATTCCCAGTACGTGGGTTTGGTATTCGACCTGCATGGGACCCTGAGGATGCTTACGCTGACACCAACGTCACACACCGACCTGCTGCGAACAGCCTGTTCGGTGGCGATGGCACTGACCGCTATAGCGGTAACGCCAACAACGACAACAACGCATCTTCAAACATGGGCACTGCGGACTGGTTTAACCCTGCAAGTGCTATGCGAGTCGGTGACCGTGGTGACGGACGTGGTGTTCGTTGGCCTACACACTTCAACGAGAGTCTACTGGCCGACGTATCTGAAACAGTCGAGCCAACAGGATTGGTTGTTTCACAACCCACTGCTGAGCCAACTGTAGGAAAAGGATTGATTCGTCCACGAAACGACGTGCTGCAAACAGACGAAGTTGAACGTGGTATCAGCAATCGACTTGGCCTTGCTGATGAAGATGGATTGCTCAAGCCGACCGCTATGGTCAGCGAAGGAGTTGAGTCAGTAACTGCTAACTCGCTGTTGGCCGAGCCTGTTGGCGGTGACGGTGTGCGTGCAGGGCTTGACGTCGATACTCTTGGCGAACTCAATGACGGCATCAGTCGTGAGTATGTTATCATGAGCACAGAAGCGCACAGCCTGCACACTGACCGTGAGGTTGGGCAACGTACAACGCTACGTGGGGCACTCGACATTGGTAGCCAAACGCTTGGACATCTCGACATGACATCACTCTCTTGGAGTGGACAACCTGTCAAGGGTGTGCTGCGTGTATCGAACGCTCACGCATTTTGGGCGCTTGGCGGTACATACGTGATGGATTGGTCGGTGCGAGAAGGCGTGTTGTCCGACTTCGGCTGGGGCGCAACTGCTGCGGCTGATTCGACGAACCCGTATCAGGATGCGAACCATTCGCCGAAAGTTGACCGTACGAACAACACGGACAGCACAATCGAGTTCTTACTGCGTCCAGTCATGACACTTGACAAGTCACACATCCAAATGTTCCGACATAATCCTGTTGTGACAGGTAGTACACCGCAGGCCAGCCCGAACTTCTATGCAGCCACAGGTGGTTGCAAGTATGGTTTCTATGTCAGCGATGCACCGTCAGCCCGTACAGGCACACCATCGTCGCCTCCGTACAAGCCAGTGTATGCGATTAAGCCTGCAAGCAGTGTGACCACATCAACAAGCGACGGTCCAAAGATTCTCGGCGTCGACGTAACAGGATATACCAAGACGGATGTAACACAACCAGTCGCCCGTATCGTCATGAGCGAGAACACACTTGAGCACTTCCGTAGTGATGCGCCTCGTCGGTTGGCCGAGGACGGTGAGTCTGACTTCTCAGTCCAACCACGTCACAGTCAAACCCTGCATCCGAAGGGTAGTTCGGGCGATACGTCTTTTAACACAGGCGACCACAGTGGAGAGTGATAGCATGATGCCGATGGATGAGGCTTGGACATTACTAAAGCGTCAGACGACGCTTGGTGAGTTTCACCCCGATTTACCAAGCCCCTATGGTCCTGTCAAGTGGTTACACGGCACTCCCGAAGTCAACGTTGATTCAATAAGAAGGTTGGGCGTATTACCAAATGATGGTTCGGACTGGGGGCATGGTGCATTTGTAACCCAAATTCCAGCAGCCGCTGAGAGATATGGACGTCGAATGAAACAAGGTCCACCCTCTTACATCGGTGTAAGGGAAGGGGTAGGAGAGCCTGAACTAAGAGAAGCGGAGGGACATTCTACGCATGCTTTTCCTAAGGGCATACCGCCTCAATTTTTGACAGTCATGCCCAAATCACCGCATACCCATACTATGTATAGAGCCGATGCGTTGGGACAGGAACAGTTCCAATTACCTGCCGAGGATGTCAGGTTGAGGAACTACATGGATAGGGATTTAGGCTACAGTGAATACGAACTTCAACGAATACAAGATATGGGCAGAACCATCGATGAAAGAGGCACTGAGCACATAGGTGGAGAGTGATAGCATGGCTGACGCATACAACAGAACGACAGGGCGATTCAGCGAAGCCCAGTCAACTGTCATGAAGCGAGTTCGCAAGCCGTCGTTTGTTGACAACGCTGTGCGTCACGCTACGTACGTGTCGTCGGCTACCAAGCGTGTAGCAGGCTCGCCTGTGCGTACAGACTTTGAGTCGTCGACCGACAAGACTTACACACTATCAGAAGAGGACGACACCATCCGAATCGAGCACACCTCATCGGGTGGGAACAGATTCAGGGGCGGTGTCTTTCATGGAGACGACCAGTTCGACGCTTCGTCGACTGTTCCTTCACTGTTCATCAATGCCGATGACAGCAAACAGCGCCTCGCACCACATTCTATAGAAGCCGCCACGAAAGGCACACGCATTCGCTTGAATAATCTCAAGGGTCGCAGTCTAATTGACATGGGATTCGATGGTAAGCGCTTGCAAATTGCACAACCAGTAGCCGTCGGGCTTCGGACGAGTGATTTGGCTGAACGAATCGTCACCGAAGGTAGGAAAACCCTCTCAGGCTTCCGTATTTCGGCGCCAAGTAACGTGTTTGTGGCAAAGAATATCAACAATGTGGATGCTTTGACCGCTTTGAGGTACTTAGCAAGGCACGATGGCTTCATGACAAAGGCTGATTCACACGGAATGGTCAGTTATGTGCACCAACTACGTGGCAATCGGTCGGTTTACATCCATCAAGATATGGTTTCTGACGGTATTACCGAAGAAAACATGGATGCAGCGCCGAATAGAGTCACTGTACGAGGAAAACGACGTGCAAACAACGATGATAACATCATTCAAGTCGACGATATTGAGTCTCAGAAGGATGGAGTGCGTGAAGTGCAGGGCGGTATCTTCGCACCGACCGCAAACAACCGCAATGCGACGAAAAACATCGGTCGTAAGTTCTTGGCTACCGCAAAACGTGCAAAAGGTGCTAAAATGTTGACCGGAACCATCAATTCGATGGCTGTACGAGCCGGTGACATCGTTTCATTCCAAGATATTAACGAAAAGACTCAAGATATTGTCTTACGAGTGCGCCACAACCTTACTGAGCGCCGTTCTGACATCAAAGTGTCGTCAATAGAGGGTAGTTTGGAAGATTTGATACAACGAGCGCAAGAAGGCGACATTTCTTCGATGTTTGACGACGGACAAGAGGAAAAACAGCAGGTCAAGGAGAAAAACTACGCTGTCAGCGCTACGATGACCGTCAAAACCACTTGGGTTATCGCTGCAAGGCAAATTCGACCCGAAGGAATGATAATTGGGCACCCTACAAGGGGATTGATTAAAGGAGATGGCTCAGTAGCCGAAGCAGACAACGCATTGTTGACGTTGGGGACATCTCAGTCGAAATGGATAGTAAAGGGGAATGGTTGAATGCCGTTACTGACATCAGGGCACCGATTTGTAGTGGATAAGTTGGCTGAGGAGATTACGCAAGTGGTCTTTGGCTTTGACGGAGGTATTGCCACCAGTGAAGACGGCGGAGCAGGTCGCCCTGCTGTCACAGTCACGCCTGTTGTCCGTATTGTCGACGACAACACCATTTCAGTCGAGGCCAAACTGACGACGACTGATTCATTTACCTTACCTCTCCGAGAGGTATGCATTCGCTCGGCTGACCGAGCACTATTCCGATACACGTACGACGCAATCACGAAGTCGTCTGATACGGAACTGATATTCTCAACAATCATCGAGGTGAACTAACATGGTCAACCCACTATCAGGTCATACAACTGGACAAACCGCATCATCTGAATCGTTGAAAGACGGTGCAGGGCTAACGAGCACATCACTCACAAATCTGTACGAAGGGTTGCACGGCAACGGTATCATTCGACTTGACGACCGTGCCTACAACGACAGCAATCGTCAGAACACAGGTACGAACACTGCGGGTCACGTTACCGTGTCCGGTAGCGGTTCGGTTACTGTGTATGGTGGCTATGCCTCGCTTGGTGGCGTATTGTATTCGTTCGCTAACGGTCCAAACTCATCGAAGACCTATACAGCAGGCGACACGACTTGGCATCTTGGCTCACTACCGGCTGTACCTGCATCGAACTCAGACGTGATTGTGACTGTGTACGTTGTTGCTGACAACAACACTGGTGTTGCAAACGTTAAGCATCACTTCGGTACACCTGTCGTAACATCAACAGGTACGCCTCTCACATCTGATACTTTCTTGTCAGCACCGGGACCTACGAACAACCAAGAGGTCACAGTGCTTGCTGTCTTGCGATATACGATGACAGGTGGAGCAGCAGACGTCACTGCTTCGCTCAACACACCTACGGTTAGCGACAAGCGATGTTTGCTTAGCAACAGCCCGATGTACTTGACACCACTGACGTCGGGTGCCACAGGTGGCTACGCCAGTGGAGAATCAATCGACCACGCCAATCGTTCACTTGATACTATGAACTCACGCATTGGTGGTGCTGAATCAGGTGCGTTCAACGCTTCACCACTCGGAGCAATATGGCAAAGTCACAGCCCTGACGGGCACGCAGTACTGTACTACAGCGCTCGACGTGACCAAGGTGGTTCGCCTACTCGCAACACTTGGAGACTCGCTCCCAACGAGGTCAAGACCATCACAACTGGTTCCAACCAAACTGCGACATTTGATGGTCCGAACATATGGGTCATTACGACAACTGGAAACATTACATTGACACCCACCAATACGTTCCCACACAGTCATACAATCCGTGTGTACCATCCATCGGGTAGCCATACGTTGCACTTTGACCCATCCGGCCTCAACTACGATGTAGCAGTGGGGAAGTCAGTCACATTCGGCTACGATGGCAGTGCGTGGAGTGTGATTGGACTTTCGGGTGCGGGTGTTGGTACGGTAACTTCTATTGCAACTACTGCACCAATCACTGGTGGTACAATCACAACGACAGGTACAATCGGTATCAGTGCGGCTACAACCAGTGCGGCAGGTTCGATGTCAGCCGCTGATAAGACGAAGTTGGATGCGATACCTACTACGAGAGCACACATGTTTGCAAAAATAACAACACCGGGTTCGGCACTAACAAGTACTGTCCCGGCTGTCATACAACACAGTACGACAGAATACGATGAAAATAGCGACTTTGACGCCAGCGACTATGCCTTTGTCGCACCAAGAGATGGCTACTATCTTGTCAGTGTAGGATTTTATCTGAATCTTACCCCCACTTGGTCATTCTCAATGGTCTATAAATCGACAGATGGCGGCTCAACCTACCCTGATATTGTTGTACGAGAAGTATCGGGTTCGGGACAAAAAAATCAATTAACAACCGTAGTCAAATTAGATGCAAATGACAGATTACGCCACTACGCTAATGCCAGTTTTTCATCAGGCACGTACCAAGTACAAAGTGCTAACACTGCACTTACATATTTTAGAGTCTCGGAGTTGATTTGATGCCGTCAGTAAAGGAAGCAATGGAAGCAAGATACCCTCTCTATGTTTATGATGAACATTTGCACTTAATCCGTGATGACGGAGATGGACTCGTTATCCTAAGTGACGAGTGGCCGTCAGGTTGGGGCGCATGTCCTACGATACAAACAGTACTGAGTTGGCTATGACGCTGATTGTAGGTTAGATTCACATGGGCGAACTGATTGACCAACTGATGCAGACGTGTGAAGTCTGTAAGACGACGGCGTTACCGCTGTCTATATCAGGCAAATACACCACAGGTCCAGCAGTAGTGCTCCACGAGTGTCCGAACTGTGGCTACATTCGCAAGCACGGTGGCTTGGGGCCGATAGCCGAGCGAGCGTCTCTTTCCAACATACGCAAACGGCTGAAAAAGTCAGGGCATGGGCAAATGTCATTGCTGCTACTGCGCCATGCACAGGACACTATCATCAATCAACGGACGCATTAGTCATCCGACTTCTTGCCGATGATGTCATCGATACGAAGAATGCTGATGCTGACTTCGCTTGCTGACAGGATTGCCTGCCTTACCAAGCCAACTGGCTCCCATACGTTTGCCTCAATCATAGAGCAAGTGCCACCGTTCTCGATGTCAGGACCTGCATCTTGATTACCTTGTTGATGCTCGTTGCGTAGCGCAAGGATGGTGTCCAAAGGCACGAACCCTGCGTTCTCAGCGATGGTAGCAGGGATGGTCTCTAAGGCGTCAGCAAACGCTTCGATAGCCATCTGTGCTCGACCACCAATCTCAGCAGCACGGCTGCGAAGGTTGAGCGCTGCACCGACGTAGGATGAGCCACCACCAGTGACGACCCTGCCACTGTTGTAAGCAAGACATACCACGCCGAGAGCATCATCGAATCCACGTTCGGTCTCATCGAGTGTTTGACGCGTAGCACCACGTAATACGAGCGTGGTCACGTTGCCATCGCCCTTGACAATGATATAGTCCATGTCACCAACAGTCGATTGTACGACTGAGGCATCTGAGGCTGTCAGAACACCTTCAACCGAATGGCTGACTGTCGTGCCCAGTAGTGTAGCCAAAGCATCGAGGTCACTTGGCGGAACACGATGGGCTACGCTGATGTTGTTCTTAGCGAGCAGCGCTGCTACAAGTTCGTTGACACTGTCACGACAGAACACGACGCCGCCCTTTGGTAATTGTTCGACGATAGCATCGACCTTACCCTGCCAAACGTCCTTGTCAGCATACTGCTTGTAGGACTTGATGTCACTGACGCTTTGCAGGTTGACCTGTACGCCCTCTTCTTTCTTGACCGATAAGCCAGTGTTGATGAGAAGCACACGCCCCTCAGGTTCTGTTGGCATGTTCGGCGTCAAGAATGTCTGATTGAGCATGACACCCCCGAAGCAGTGCGAATCATCAAGCGAACCACCCGGTTGCCCGATGACACGAATACGCTTGATGTCACCCTTCGCTTGTTCCGCTGCCTCAACACATAGTGCTGATACATGCTCCATGCTCGTCTCAAGTGACTTGCCAGTGATGGCTGTCTTTGCTACGTGGGTGAGATATTCCTTTGCGTCAACCGCAGTGCTTTCGATATGGTCAACTGCCCACTTTGCCGCCTGACGATACCCTTTACAGATGATGTTTGAGTGCAGTCCTTTCTCAAACAGTGGCTCACTGTTGCCGAGCAAAGAACCCGCCAATACGGTTGTTGTCGTTGTGCCGTCATAGCACATGCTTTCTTGCGTGTTTGCTGCTTCAACAATCATCTTCGCACCGGGATGTCCGATGTCCAGTTGCTGTAGGATAGTCGCACCATCGTTCGTCACGATGACGTTTCCACCTCCGTCAACCATCATTTTGTCCATACCCGCTGGACCCAACGTCGACCGAACGGTGTCGGCGATTAGTTTGGCTGCTCGGATGTTGTTGCTTTGTGCTGTTTGTTTCTTTTCTCCAGTCATGTTTGTCCCTCTTACCATGTCACCTCATATTCAGTGACGACTCCTGACTCTCGGCATCTTGCCTTGACGAAGCCTTCTTGGTGACCGTGATTCCACAACTCATAGGACAGTTGTGCGTCCTTCAAGCAATACTCGGCTACTTTGCCGTAGTTGCCCTTACGCCATTCAAGTGGCGCATCTTCGCTTCGCATGAGTTTGTCACTCCCTAAGGTGTGACGACATGCATCCGATAGCGGTATACGGTGCTTTGATGCGCTACGCAACAAAACAGACGTGTCGATAATGTGTTCCTTTGATTTGGAAAGAACATCGCCTGCTGCCCAACAATCGAGACTATCTCGTAGAACAGGAAGGTCGAAGTTCATCAGATTGTGACCGACGACACGGCCTCCCTTTGCGATGTGGTCGGATAAGTCCTTACCCAGTATCTCAGGGTGCAGTTCTTTCAGCACCACGCCATCGGGTAAGAACTTCTTTGCCTCGGACTTGTTGCAGTACACGACGCCCTCAGAACCGTTCCACGTCGCTACGACGGTCGGCTCAAACATGTGCGTGTTGTTCCACCCGCCAATCTCATGAGAATAGTTCTCAGTCTCGATGTCGAGTGCCATTACGTCGCTCATGCTATCAGTTCCTTTATCTCGATTATCTGTTGGATGGTCTCTTGCAAGACGCCTCTACATGGCTCACAGACACAGACTTCTTTGTTCCTTCGGTAGCCGAGCAACAGAAGTGCTGACTCGTCAGGGTCATGACACACGAAACACTCACGCATCGTCTCCCTCCTTGAACTTAAGGTGCTCCTTGCGTAGTCGGACATACTTGCGTCGACTCTCGCTTGTCTCTTCAAACAGTTTCGCACCGAATTGATTGTACTTGGTGTTGATTGAGTTGTCGCTGCTGAGGTTCATGTCTTGACCGAACATGTTGAACAAGTCACGTTTCTTGACCCATCCCTCACCACGGTTGTCATCAAAGTCGAATCGCTCCGAACGCTTGTAGGCCATCTTCCATGCTTGCTCAACGTTCTTACGGTCTTTATGAGCCATGCCTACCTTGACCTCAGATTCAAGCCACTGAATCAGATTGCTGTACAGGTCGTACAGAATTTCTTTCGCCATATCAATGTGGTCGCCACGAACGACCCATGTTCCTTCAAGCATCGCCATGTGGTGTGCTAAGATATTCGTATAATTCTGTAGTCCCATGATGAACGATGCACAGACAGATTGCTTGTGTGGGTCCATGTTTTCAACGAGATAGTAGTATTCGTCGATAGCCCCAATCAGCGCAGGTACGTAGCCGTCATCGATTGTAAACAGTTCGTCCATGACCTCCATCGCCCACCCTTCCTGTGTGTCATCGTCGGCTTCATCCCATTGCATAGGCTGAATGCCAATCAATTCACATACTCTTCGCTTGAGTGACAGTTGTAGTTCAGTGAAGTAGTCGACAATATCTCTATACTTGATGTCGTGCTTTGTCCTGTTGTGCACGCTCGCTGCAAGTTCGTGGGCTACATTGCGCTTCATGTCCAGTGTCCACTCACGCCAATACAGCAAAACACGCTGAAAGATACCCTTGTCGAGAACGTGCTCTTTGATACCCTTCGGCGGGAATGTCGTAATCCATAGACTGACTTCTGACTTGATTGTGATTGTTCCGTCACGCAAGTGCTTGGTCAGTATGTTTCGACCTGTACCTGCGGAGTTGAGTGCTGATTGAAGGAACAGAACTGTTCCCTCCGAATGCTGATTGGGCTTGAGAAGGATTGAACCTTCGTCGAAGTTCATACCCTTTCGCCCTGCAAGTACACCCGGTCGTTGGACAGGTGGCTCGCCTTGTTCTTCTTGAACGAATGACCCCACAAGTGCTGCATCTGTACCCGTCGAGTAGTCAACGACCTCCAAGCCGGAGTCGCCCATGACTTTCTGAATAACCTCAAAGGCTACAGATTTACCAGTACGTGTGTCTTGAATCCAAAACACACTCACTCTCGGACATAGGTTGCTCCCTCCTACTGGGATGCGAACGTAAGGTAACGACGCTTGTCCCAATATGAAAAAGAACGACAGTAGTCCGGGGATTTCGTTGTTCTTACTTACTTCTTTGAAGTGGCTCAGATACCCCTTGAGTATGGGGTAGCGTGAAACCGCCTCGTATTTATCTGCTCGGTGCTCTATCATTGTGTTCCCTCTTCTTTGTTGTCCGTTCGACACGGACGGGTTCCTCGCTCGTTAGAACGTCTATTAAACGCTTCCGCAGGGTAGGTCCCATACCCTTCACTGTTTTCAGTGATTCTTGGAAAAGCATCTCTTCGATGCTCCCACATTTTTCTAACAGTTTCACGACCAAATCAGGCCCGAAACCCGGAATCGCATTGAGCATGTCAGCACGAACATCGTTGGTGCTCACTCTCGTAACAGCACGTGCGCCGTGCCGTGAGGCAGGCTTGTGTGCTTTCTTGTGTAGTTTGACGATGAACATCGCCGCTTCGACATGGTCTTTGGCCTTGTAAATATGGCAGTCAAAGTCAGCCATGATGCGAGCAAACGTACCCATCAGTTCGTTCGTGACTCGTGAATAGTTGGCTTTCGCTCCTCGATTCTGAGCCATTTTGACGTACTTGGCTATGTCACCATGGACAACCAAAAACACTCGGTCGCAGTTTGCGTCGAGGTTGTCGAGTTGTCGCCATAGATGACCACTGTGACTCGATTGGAAGAAGTCACTGAGGCTCTTGCACTCTACGTGACCTGCGCCTACTTTGTAATCTCCCATACCGTTGAGGAATTGAGACTTGACGAGAACGCCTTCCTTGCTTGCCATACGATGTACGGCTTCGCACAGCGAGCCTCGTTCGTTGCTATCAACTATCAGTGGTGGTACGCTCATCCTCATCCCTCATTTTGTATAAGTTGACTTTGTTGTTGTGCCCTCCTGAGCCAACCATTCCACAGACTTCTACGGTGCTTTTCAGCCGCCTTATTATAATCTGACTTACCGATGCGGAAGTCAAGCCTGATTGTCTTGGAGCCAATGCAACAATCTCGTTGGCGCTGATAGGCCGGTTCTGTTCTGTAATGATTTTCATAACAATGTCCGCCTTGTTTTTTTGTCCACCTTTACGCATCCGTCGTCGCCTCCTCAATGGCACCAGTCTTATCCCAGTACCGGCACTTTCCGATACACAACCCTTTCTGCCATAAGGATTTACACGTCTGTGGATAGTCCTTGCCGACAATAGTACTGACTTGGTATCGTGTGACACCCAAGTCTTGGTCAGCCCATTTCAGACTCATTAAGAACTCGACAATTTCTTCGGCGTGCTCTTGGAGTTGGTCGGGTGAAAAACGATGCACTGGGAAGAAGTTTCTCTTTCGTGCAGCCAAGTACTTTACCAGTTGAACACGGGCGTCGTGACTTGGGTTTCCTCCGACTTGACAGGCTGCTTGATTTAGACAGGGTAGGATGATGACATCGTTCATACGAACAGTCGCTACATCCAATGGCTTGGCATTCGGGTCAAATACTTGGAGTGATTCAGTCACCTTTCTGACTTTCAACTCCACGCCATTCTCTCCATAGGAGATAGTGCCACGAGACGGCTCCATAGCCTTCTGCAAGATGTGATGATAGCCTTCTTCTAAATCTTCGGTGGTCAATGGTATGCTCCAGTAACCACGTTTAGCGTTGTATGAGTTCGGTATTCTAATTAAGCCACTTGTGTCAAATGGTACAGCAGGGTCACAGCAATACAGGTCAAATCGCTTTACCCAGTCGTTGACCAACTGCATCCCCGACTCACGTAAAGCGGACAGTTGCCCACCAGTGCTTGGCATGTGGCGTTCGGCTAAGTCAATCCAAATGTGGTAACCACCACCACTAAACCATACGGCATGTGATACGTTTTCCTCAATCAGATGACGATGCAGTCGCAGTGTTTGCTCAAGTGGTATGTGAGGCTGAACCTCAGCCCCCTTGTCCTTGAAGTTCTTCGGGTCGAAGTCGAGAACGAAGTGCCGTACGATTGGCGTCTGTAGGTCGACACGCCGATGGTGCGGGGCTTGTGTGCCCCGATAGCCATAGACAGTCATATAAGCGTTGGAAACGCCGTTCTTACCACGCCAGTATCGCTCAAACGAACTCTTACTGTCAACCAACTTTCGATAACCTCGTCCTTGTTCGGTGCTCAGTTCAAGCACTTCTCTTGGAAAATCAAAATGAATTTTCATACTCCTCTCCTCTCTTCTTCATGTACATGTAAATGTCCCTCATCGCATCGTGCATGTCCGCAGGGTCAACCAATACTCGGTTGTTGAGGCTAATCAACGCCATCGCTGGAAAGCGCTCGCCGCCGATGACTATCTCATTTTGAGCCATGATGGTCACAGGCTTCTCTTGCATCGCAAATGCGACTGAGCACTCTACACCAAATACAGCGGACACCCAATACTCAACACATCGTTTGACTGATTCAGCCGCCTGCATTCTCTTGCCTCCGAATGCGTGGCTTAGGTTTTTTCCAATAAATGTCTCCACCCTCTTGCCATGCTGGGCATTCGGTCACGAACTCGCACCATGCACACTTGCCTTCACTTGGCTGCGGCACGAAGTTGCTCGTTAGATATGCCTCAACAAGATTGCGAAGATGTCGCTTGAGCGTATCGTTGATGTATCGCTTGTTGATTTTCTCATAGGCCACGTGGTTCTCGCTTCTTGGTGCTTCTTCACGTCGACCGAAAGGATAGAACCATCCCCAGTGCGACACATCCTTCAAAGGATGGTCAGCCTTGTGAAGCAGGTCCGTGTAAAACGCCATCTCAGTCCGCATCGAGCGAACCTTGTAGTCTGTCCCGACCCACTTACCGGTCTTTAATTCCATGAGTGTGTACGTTCCATCCTCGTTTTCGTAGCCTCGGTCGATACTGCCTGCAAAGTGAATCGGTACAGTCACCGTTTCGCCGTCAAACTCAAAGTCAATCTCCTCAAAGGCATGAACCTCCAACTCATTGATGACAGGCAAAAACCTGTCAGGGTCTTGTTCAAGTCGAATCAAGTCCCATTCGATGCGTTGTCGAATGATGGGTTCTTCACCCAACTCGTACGGCTCGTCCGGCTGAGGGACACAGTCGAGGAGCATTTGTAGTGCCTCCTCCCTGTGACCCTTCTTGAGTGCCTCGTATGCTTTACGATACACTGGTCGAGCCAGTACATAGAACTCTTCGATAGCATCGTGAACGTTTGTACCACGAGTCATGTCGTCCGTCTGTGGACTCTTGCGACCTTCGATGCGCTTGTACTCATACTGCTTCTGACAGAATGTGAAGTCAGACGTAAGACTCGACTTGGTGACACGAAGATATTTATCGTGCCCTACGTGCCACTGATAGGTGGACTTACCGTACGCTTCCCAATTGCGCTCAGACATCGAATCACTGCGGTTGCATCATCTGTGCTGCGACAAGAACGTATTCACTGATAAGTTCGGCTGCTTCCTTTGATTCGTTGAACCCCAAGTGTGAAAGAACCTTGTCTTCGATTTCTTTCTGTAACATAATCATACGCACAGCCTGACCTGTAAGTCCCGTGAGCAATCCCTTCTCCACGACAGGCTTGGCTGCCTTTTGCGGAGGCTTGTACTCTTCGTATTTGTTCTTGGCTCGTTCTGAAGGTATCTTCTTCATAGACATCTTCGTCTGTTTAGCCTTGACGACACTTCGTTCCAAATCGGTCAACCTGTACGTGCTGTTTTTCTTGCTACCGGTTCGTTCCAATACACCGTCACCAACCAATGCAATCAGTGCGTTTGTTACCAACTGCTTGTTGTCCTTTGTTCCCTTGAACAGCGAATTGTTCTTCACTATATTGTAAAGAGCCTCACGAGTAAATATCGTGTCTGCTCCGAACTGGTTCGCTATTACATTCTTTCGTGCTTCCTTTTTGCTTGTTTTTCGGCTTCTCATTGTTCTCACCTTTTCTTTGGGACTACATCCTATTATATTAAATGAATCACCAATAAGACTTGGGCTTTGCTTTACCCGAAGCGTAATCTATATTCCACTCCAGTGCCTTGTATATAGGCTCAATCTTTTTGGTTATTAGTTTCAATACCATAGTATCGTAGTCGAGTATAAATTCATCGAGTTCACTCTCCTCGTGGAATGATACGATGTCTGTTTTAGGCAGGCCGTCAGGTACGTCTTTTACATATACCCACTTGGCACTGTCGCCTTCGTCAAATCTTGACCCATTGTATCGCTCGGCCAAGTGAGCGTTGTAATATCTTGCACCTTTTACACCCGGTACTCCAACACTCGGAGCATAGTTGTTTAAGGGCTTTTGAATACGGGTGACACCGCATAAATCTTTGAGTGGTATCTCACCGTTTTGAATGCGCTTTGCCAGTGGTCGAACTAATGAAGTTGCATCATTCTCAGTCCCACCATTACAGACAATGGTAAGTAAATCTCGCTCCAATGTTCTTGAAACTGGGGCGAGCGTTGATATTTTGCCGAACCGTGCTGACTTGGATTTACCTTCGTCCTCAGGAGGCCAAGAGCATATACCGTAGTACAGATTCTTACCTGCTACAATCCAGTATGGCATGTATGCCTCAAATTCAACGAACAGATGACTGGCATCGAGTTGCCGTTGAACCTCATCGGTCAAGTGTTTGGCGAGAGCCTCAGCCTCGTCAAATGGAATCTGAACAAATGCGGAGTCGGTGTGACCATACAAGGCTGAATAGCCTTGAGCCTCGGACTCCTCCATCAAGAACCGAATAGACTCTCGACCTCTTGATGTGATAGCGCTTGCGATGGCAGGTGCTGCCCACCCCCAGTGGGTACTGGCGCACATGCCGTATAGTGACGCCATGACGCGCTTTACTGCGAGTTGCATGGTGTTCCATCCTGAGCGTTCTGATTTCGTCTCGGCGGCACGCATGTTCTTCTTGTAGGCATCACGTACCTCAAACAACTCCTCGACGATTGTGGGCAGCAGTCCACGCTTTGACTGGTCCCAGCACGTGCCGTCCTTGAGTTCCTTGATGTTCTCCTCGCCACGTCGTGCGTTGTCGACTTGCGTCTCCCACGACAGGTTATCACTCAGGATAATCGAGGGGTACAGCCCCTTGTAGTCAACACAGGCAACTCCCTCATATCGACCCGGTTTGGGTGGAGGGATGAACGCCCCTTCGTAGTCCACCTTCTCAGCACCCGACGATGTGGGGGCTTTTTTGTCAGTGCGACGACTAAGCAGGCCACGTGCGAACCGTGTGACGTTGTGACACGATTCAAACATGACACCACAGAAACGCTGTAGTGCTAAGTAAAAGTTGAGAATATGATTGTCCTCGTCGATACGCTTGAGCAAGAGAACGTCTTGCATACAGTAGTCAACGTATTCGTCGAATCGTTCGTACCATCCTGTGAATACGTCCATGTCGAACTTGTTGGCATAGCCTAACTCCTCAGCGATGGTTGCCAACTTGAGGTTCGATAATTGTGGTCGACCACTGTCTTTCCATACACGCTCAAAACCTGTGCCACTCTTGAGAGGAGCAGCAGTGTCGAAGCACAGACGCCCTGCTACGGGTTGGTCTGTGTAGTCATAGCCACCACGCTTGTCTTTGCGTGGACGCAACACCCGACCCAGTGGACTAAGTCGTCGATAGGCGTCCCTGCCAAGCAACTTCTTCTGAGTCAATCGACCCACCATGTGTGGCAGGTCAGCCCACATCAGTGCGTGAGCAACGAAGACGTCAGGGTTGGCCTCCTCAAGATGGTCGAGGAAGCGGGTATAGATTGCACGCTCGGAGTTGCAAATCACTCGTCTGTATGAAAACTCGGCGGTAGTGCCATCCTCATACTCGTGCTTTACATGGCGCACCTCGTCGATGCACTCATCGTCGCCCAACTCTCTTGCTGAGCGTTCCGACCAACAGTAGGCTACGCTCTCATTGGTGTGGCTGTCTGTGAAAGCAATGACCGTAGTAAATCCCTTGACAGGGTCCCACTCAAGGTCGAGGTGCCATACACGTGGTGTCCAATCAGGCATCTCGCTGACTTCGTCAATGAGGTATCTATCGGGCAACCGTAGGTCGGCCTCCCATGTCTCAATCTCACGACGCACGCCGTGCAAGTCGTTGGGTCGCATCACGTTGACACGAATCAAGTCCTCACCGTAAAGCCCAGTCGCTTTACACGAACGGTCGATGGTCAGCCCATAGTACCGTTCACTCAGCCGAGTCAAAAGGCGGGGAGGGGTGTCGGCTCTTACCCATGTGTAGGGTTCAAAATCCGTCACCGTCTCTTCAATCAGTTCGCCTTCGGGTGAGCGCCATCGCTTGTACAGCGCAGCCATGCCCTCAGGGTCAGGATAGTATTGTTCGATAATCATGCGTTCACTACTCCATCCCACTTGTCGCCTTTGCTCAAGTTATCTTCCGCCCATAGTGGTTGTAGGTTGTTTAATGCCCAACACTTCTTGAAGTCAGGGTGGTCAGTCGAATCGTAGTCGAATGACGACACAGGGCGTATGTGGTCTATGTGCCACTCGCCCATGTTATCCCATGACATACCATCTGTGAATTGTGATTCAAGGTGTTCTCTCAAGGTATGTTTGTCAAATCCAAGAATCTTAAATGTTTGATTTACTTTGGCTATTCCTTGATACTTTAACGACATTCCCAAATTCCTTCTGATTCTGTGAGTTAATTTATTCATAATGCTGTTGTATTGAGAATTGGGGTCTTTTCGACGTTCTCTTACCTTTCGGTTTTGCTCATTTACCCACTCCGCATCATTTCTTTTGAGCGCATATCTTCGCTTGAAGTATTTAGTCAAGTGCTCCTTGTTTTCTTCGTTACGCTTAAGTCGCTTTTCTCTATCGTTTTGTTTCCTACAAGGAGGGCAGAACTCTAATTGATGGTAATTTCTAACAGTAGTTATCAATTGAGAATTACAGGTCTTACAATACTTTGGGGGTTTCTTAGCATGGTTCTCCCTTACCTTTTTCCTTGCTCTATCACAGACTTTCTTACAGTTCATAGCCTTATGACATTTATCACTACAATACTTGTATTTTCTTCCTCTATTTACATCTTTATTACAGAATAAACATTTCTTTGGTGGGAGTTTGGCTCGCTCTCTATTGTACCTTCTTTTGCTTCTGAATACTATTGCACATCTTTCTGTGCAATACACCTTATCTTTACGAGAGGGTTCAAACTCCGTATTACAATTCACGCAGTTCTTCTTCATTCATCCTCACCCATGCACAGTACATCGGTGTTGACATCTTTGTATCGACGTATCAACTCTTTCAAGTTCTTACGTGACACCCGTCGGTTGAAGTATTGACCGTGTCCACGTAGGTAAAACCGTACGCTGATGACTCGGTTCTCGTCCAACTCGTCAGGTATGACAATCCATTGCATGGATGCCACTTCTTTCAAATCGATAATCAGACTGTTTGCTGATGCATATTGCTTTTGTATATCATTCATTTTTCTCTCTCCTTCGTTT
>Ga0208018_100089_pt1 | contig 36542 bp, 57 predicted proteins | sample 31_taG_FD_184105 | JGI IMG/M metagenome (GOLD analysis project Ga0208018, IMG submission 184105) | Marine viral communities from the Gulf of Mexico - 31_GoM_OMZ_CsCl metaG (SPAdes) (version 2) | ecosystem: Environmental > Aquatic > Marine > Oceanic | place: Gulf of Mexico | collected 2015-07-12 | reverse complement strand
AGAAGGTCAAGCGGTGGTATGTACTGCAAACATAGCAGGTAGAGACTGGACTAACTCAGAAGGTGTTACTAGGAACTTTGTAAGCTTTAAGGGTTGGAAGATTGAAGCAGGTGAAGAAGGGCAACAGATGACACCTAAAGAAGTGGTAGAAAATGCACACGCTTTAACTGATGCAGATGATGATTTACCTTTTTAGTATTATATCTAAATGAATATAAAAACGGCAATTTTATTAAAATTATATCTAAATGAATATAACTTAATTAAAATTAAACCGTTATATTTGTAGAGCGCACGTCCACAACATAGCGCAAGATATTTAAACTAAGCTCGACAGAGAGGTATGAAGTGGACGCATACTAATCTGTTGGGCTTTTTTTTTACACATTATGAAGAAAACAAAAAGAAAAGGATTTAATTTTTTTAGATCCTACTATGATGTGTTCAATGAACTTCCTAAAGAAGATAAGCTAGTATTCATTGAAGCTTTATTAGATAGACAGTTTTTAGGCATCAAACCAGAAAACTTACAAGGGATGGCTAAATTTGCTTGGATAAGTCAAGTTAATTCTATTGATAGTCAAGTAAAGGGATATGAAGATAAAACAGGTGATATTTTAACCCCTACCGAAGGGGGTTGCCTACCCCCTACCGAAGGGGGGTTTAACACCCCTACCCTACAAGTAGAAGAGAAAGAGAAAGAGAAAGAGAAATATATTCCCACATTAAAAGAATTTTTAGACTTTGGTAGATATCGAAAAAAGAATGTAGATTTACAAGACTTAACATTAAAATATGAATCTTGGAAGGCGAATGGTTGGAATGATGGAAATGATAAACCAATTACAAACTGGCAAGCAAAACTAATTAACACATTGAGATACATTAAAGAGGACAACAGCAAAAAGAATAATAATCCAGTTATAAATAGAAATGACTTTTTTACTGACTAATTATGATACATAAAGAACAGGCAGGTCTTAAGCACCTGAATAGTGTTAGGGATGGATCATTTAAACAAGGTCTTTCAATAGGTTGTGATTTAGATAACCATTTAAGGTTTAAAAAATCTAACCTAGTTGTTATGGCTGGTCATGCAAACGTTGGGAAAACATTATCTATTCTGTATTACTTTGTTTGCCTTGCTAAAAAGCATGATATTAAGTTGGCAGTGTTTAGTTCTGAAAATGAGATAGGAGATTTAAAAGATGATTTAATTAGTCTATACACTTCCAGTAAAATAGAAAACTTATCAGTAAGTGATTTTGAATATGCTCACTACTGGGTTAATGAACATTTTAAATTCTATGATGCAGATGGATTCTTTACAGAGAATAAAAGACTGATGCACTTTAGAGATGTTTTGGCAGTTGCTGAAACAATGCCGATAGAATACAACTTTACACCTGATGCTTTAATTATAGATCCATACAACTCACTAGGAAGATGTGAAGATATCTTAGGTAATAAGCATGAATACGATTATGCTGTAATGAGTGAGTTAAGAATATGGTGCAAGGTTAATAAGAAAGCTTGTTATGTTTTGGCACATGGTAATACAGAAGCACTAAGAAAACAGCACCCTAAAGGGCATGATTATGAAGGTTATTCTGTACCATTAATGAGTGCAGATATTGAAGGGGGTGGTAAGTTTGTGAACCGTTGTGATGACTTTGTAGTTATCCATAGATACACCGACCATAAGACAGAATGGACTAAAACAGAATGGCACATTAAGAAAGTAAAGAATGTAAAGACAGGTGGAAAGCCTACATTTAAAAATGATCCAATTATATTAGAAGCTTTACCAAACTTATTAGGCTTTAGAGTTTACACCAGAACAGAAAACTTTGCAGAGCCTATGGAATGGGCTAACCCTATAAAAGATATAGTAGAACAGCGAGAAGAAGGGTACCAGCAGAAGCCATTAAAACCAGATAGCAACTTTGATCAATCATTTAAACACTCAAAAGAAAGCCTAGAGTATGAATGGATGAATAAAGAACCTGATGAAGAATTACCCTTTTAAATGAAAGATATTGAAGTTAAATATTATTTATACAAGCTGCTAGACAATTCAGAGCAGAAAGGTAATATCTTACACAGAGATCATTTATTAAATTCAATAGACTATATCAATCATTTGCTAGAACAAAACAAAAAACTATCCTACTTAGTAGATGGTGCATGGTTACAAAACAGAAGATTGAATGAACAGTTGAATAGTGAAAAAAGCAAGAACAGTAAACTGTTATCAGAGCTGGATAAATCAAAGGTTAATTTAAAATCTAAAGAAGCTGAATTAAAAAAACTTTTAGATAACTTGCATTTGTAATACATTATAGTTTATATTTGTCTAACAATTAAAAATTTGAATTATGACTAGAATTAATGTAGGAGTTAAACCAGCAGAATTAAACAGTAAACATTTAATAGCTGAACACAGGGAGATAAAGCGCATCCCCAACCTAATTAAGAAAGGCAAGTACAGCCTTGACGATATGCCTGAACAGTTTAAACTTGGTACAGGTCATGTAAAGTTCTTCTATAATAAGTTGAGGTATTTGCATGGTAGATACACCAGCTTATACAATGAATGTGTTGAGAGGGGTTTTAATGTTACTAACTATGATGAATGTTTTGATGACTTGCCTACTGAATTATACAATGATTACCAACCTACTGCAACGGATAGGGAATTAATTTTGGAGCGAATCAAGGAACGTTTAAGTAAATAAGATAGATATGAAAAAACTAAAACCAATACACGAAATTTATTTAATTGCTATTTGGATAAGTATTCAAATAATAGTCGGAACGATAGTCAGAAGGGAGTTGATTACAGAAAATTGGGAAATGCAATTCTATTTAATAGTTGGAATTTTTGTAATAGCTCAATTTGTTTCAATTATGATTTACATGGATAAAAAATATTTTTGATGAAAACAATACTTTTATTTTTCTTCATTCTCTTAATGGCTACACTCAGAGCTGTAATAAACAGAGAGATTAAACAAGTACAGATAAGAAACCTAGATAGATTCTCTTGTATTGATAGATCAGTACCAAACAAGATAGAACCACAACCAACTAAAACAGCAAGAATATATTTAGATAAATCAGGTAAATTAGTAATAGATGAAAACAAAAAATTATAATTATATTGATAGCCCTAACCATTATAACAACAGCAGCATAGAAGTATGGGAGATGATGTTAAAGATATGGGGTAAAGAAAAATTTATAGCCTTTTGTGAAATGAATGCTTTTAAGTACAGGATGAGGTTAGGAGAAAAACCAGAGCAACCTGTTACTAGGGATTTAGATAAAGCTAAATGGTATGAAGATAAAGCAAAAGAATTAAAAGAAAATGAGTAAAAGTTTTATTAAACAAGCGACCTTTACAAAGTATAATACAAGAAAAGACAAATCATGCGCTTTAACCTTTGTAACAGATTATGAAATAACTGCTGATGATGTAGCAGAACTTCACAGGGTTTTAGATCATCATGGTATTGTTTACTTTTCAGATAAGGGTAAACTAACCAAAGAAGAAATAGAAGCGATTGATGAGGTAGATATAGAGTTAGAGGGCAAGAGTAAAAGCCAAAGGTTAAGAAATGTACTTTATATTTTATGGCGGCAGCAAGGCGAATCAGGAGAGTTCAAAGATTTTTACTCTAACTGGATGGAAAAAATAATACAGAATTTTAAAGATAAACTAGAAGATTAATGAGAACAAAAGAAAACGATCACCTACCAAAGTACTACACTAATAAAAGCATCAGGGAAAAGATAGATAAGTTATTAGAGAAACACGCATCTCTTGAAGCTACATTAGGTACTGATAGCACCAGAAAAGAAATTAGTAACGTTACACGTCAGCAAGTAGAACTAGAAAAGAAGATCAAAGAAATAGATTTAGAATATTGGGAAAGTGTATTTAAAATAATTAAGGATTAACGGATGAGTATATGAGGCGTTTTAATGGCTTATATACATTGTTATCTACTGTTTTTGCCAGCGTTGGCAGAAAAAATCTTTGTACCCGATTTGGTACTTTCAATTATTTTTTGTACCTTTGTTAGTACAAACATTAAAAGTTAATATTATGAAATTAAAAACAATTCAAACAAATGACCTTCTTCAAATGTATGCAAATGCTGACGTTACTTGCGGGTGCGGTGGGCATTGGAAAGGAAGCCAAAACGAAATACTTAGAAAAGAGTATGCAATCGAATTAGAATCAAGGGGGATTAAAGTACCTAAAACCCTAACAGAAAAGTGTGATAAGTCTTTTGTTGTGAGCGTGGAAATACCAAAAGGAATATTCAATGGAAATGGTTCTTATTAATTGGTTAAAAGAAAGACCTTGCCTTTCGCTTCGTTGTTTGGAGCGTGAGGCAGGGATTCCTGTTAAAACGCTTGACCATTATGTAACCGGAAGAAGGGAACTTAACGAACAGCACAAACAAAAGCTAAAGCCTGTTTTGGAACGGTATGGGTGGGCAGAGCAAAAATTGTAGATAACACCATGATAAAATTATTTTGTGCGAAGCATGAATTTTATCTACTGTTAAGGCTAGTTTTAATTAGCCTTCCAAAATAAATAGATATGCCCAGAACCTGTAAGATATGCAGAAAGAAGTTTGAACCAAAATACAACAGCGTTCAAATGGTTTGCTCAGTTGCCTGCTCTTATGAATATTCTAAAAAAGAAAAATCTAAAAGCTGGAAACAAAAAAAGAAAGTACTTAAAGACGATCTAAAAACTAGAACAGACCACCTAAAAGAACTTCAAGCCATATTCAATAAATGGATAAGAGAAACCAAAGAACCAACCTGCATAAGTTGTGGCACTGATTTAAGAGGTAGAAAATATGATGCAGGGCATTATAGAAGTGTAGGTAGTTGTCCAGAGTTGAGGTTTGAACCGTTCAATGTTTACCCTCAATGTGTACACTGCAACCAGTATCTAAGTGGTAACCTAATAGAATACAGAAAAAGGTTAGTAAAAAAGATAGGTTTAGATAAAGTTGAATGGCTTGAAAGCGACCACCAACCAAAGAAGTACACAGTGGATCAGATAAAAGATTTAAAAAAATACTATAAAGATTTGCTTAAAAACAAATAATTGTATTACATTTGATAAACATTTAAAATTAAAGTTATGAATTATGAAGATTTCCTAAAGACTAAGGAAAAGACATTTATTAGTTCTGGATTTGATGTAAAAGAATCCGAGCTAAACAGCCATCTATTTGACTTTCAAAAGCACATTGTAAAAATAGCCCTAAGAAAGGGTAGGTTTGCTGTGTTTGCTGATTGTGGTTTAGGTAAAACACTAATGCAGTTAAGTTGGGCTGAGCAGGTTGCAATAGAAACATCTAAACCAGTTTTAATATTAGCACCATTGGCAGTAGTAGAACAAACTAAAATGGAAGGATCTAAGTTTGGGATTGAGGTTAGTGATACAAATCATCCTGAATGCATGGTTCAAATAACAAACTATGACCAACTAAAAAACATAAATACTTCACATTATTCTGGTGTGGTATTAGATGAAAGTTCTATTTTAAAAGGTAGGGATGGCAAGTTATCAAGATTAATAATTGATACATTTAACCAAACACCCTATAAGCTTGCTTGTACTGCTACACCATCACCTAATGATCACATGGAACTAGGGCAGCATTCTGAATTTTTAGGTGCTATGAGTTATCTAGAAATGTTGGCTATGTTCTTTGTTCATGATGGCGGTGAAACTTCAAAATGGAGATTAAGAAAACACGCTAAAGATGATTTTTGGAAGTATGTTTGCACATGGTCAATATCACTAGACAATCCAAAAACATTAGGATTCTATTCTGATGGTTATGATTTACCTGAGATTGAGTTTATAGAGCATAAAATAAAAGTAGAAAACAATACCAATACTTTATTTGGTGATGTTGCTGTTAGTGCTACTGACCTACACAAGGATTTAAAAAGATCATTTGAATTAAGAATAGATAAAACTTGTAATCTTGTAAATAATTCAAAAGAGCAGTGGATAGTTTGGACATTAAAGAATGATGAAGCTAATCAATTAAATAAGGTTTTAACAGATTCTATCAATGTACAAGGATCTGATAAACCAGAAGTAAAAGCAAAAAATTTAAATGGATTTGCTAAGAAAGAATTTAAAACACTAATAACTAAAACAAGTATAGCAAGTTTTGGAATGAACTACCAGCAATGTTTTAACATGGTGTTTACTTCATATGATTTTAAGTTTGAAGCATTTTATCAAGCTGTTAGAAGATGTTATAGGTTCGGACAAAAAAACAAAGTTAAAGTACATTTATTAGTACCTGAATCACAGGTTAATGTTAGAAAATCAATTATACAAAAAGAAAAAAAGCATAAAGAAATGATACAAGAAATGAGTAAGTATTCAGCAAACACAGATTATAAAGCAAATAAAAATGCAGAAGTTAAATCTAAACAAGTAATAACAGAAGATTATAAATTGTTTAATGGTGATTGTGTACAAGAGATTAAAAAGGTAAAAGATAATGAAGCTGATTTAGTTGTTTTTAGCCCTCCATTTGCAGAGCTTTATGTTTATTCTGATAAATCAGAGGATATGGGTAATGTATCGGATTATGAACAATTTAAAAACCACTTTAGATATTTAATACCAGAATTAAAAAGAGTATTAAAGTCAGGTAGAATATGCGCTGTACATTGTATGGATTTACCTATTCAAAAAGGTAAAGAAGGATTTATAGGTTTAAGAGATTTTAGTGGTATGTTGGTTGATTGGTTTAAAGAGGAAGGTTTTATTTATCATGCAAGAACTACAATATGGAAGAATCCAGTAACAGAAATGCAAAGAACTAAGGCGCTTGGATTACTGCACAAAACAATTAAAAAGGATTCTGTAATGTCTAGAGTGGGTATTCCTGATTATATTTTATTCTTTAGAAACGAAGGAGAAAATGAAACACCTATAACACATCAAGATACTGATTCAAGTGAAAGAGATTATTTGCCTGTTGATTTGTGGCAAAAGTATGCTAGCCCTGTTTGGTATGATATTGATTATTCAAGAACATTGCAATATAGATCCGCTAGAGATGGTAATGATGAGAAGCATATTTGTCCATTACAGTTAGATACCATTGAAAGAATACTACATTTGTATTCTAATGAGGGTGAAACTGTATTAAGCCCATTTGGAGGTATTGGTTCAGAGGGCTTTGCATCATTAAAAAATGGTAGAAAGTCAATAAGTATAGAACTAAAAGAAAGCTATTTTAATTTAAATGCTGCAAACCATAAAGCAGCAGTAGAAGAAAATGCAGAACTAACACTATTCTAATATGAAAAAGTTTAAGTTAAAAGATATGGCTGGCAATACTTTTTTTATAAAAGCAACCACCAGAAAAAAAGCAATAGATCAAGGTAAAAATGATTTTAACAGATATCTATACATTGTAGATGACATAAATATAAAGCATGAAAAAGTTAATTAAAGACAATTACCAGAGCATAGTAGATAGGGGTTTAATCACCCCTTCTACAACTCTAACAGATTTTATAGATAAGATTTATGAAGAAGTTGCAGAGCTAGAAGAAGTGAGTGAAAGCATAAGAGACTTTGACAAACTAAAAGAAGAACTATCAGATGTTATTTTAACCTGTTTAAATATGGCATTTCATTATGAAATAGACATAGAAACAGAGATGAAAAAAAAGATAGATAAAAACTTTAAGAGATCAAAAAATTAACTATATTTGATGATAGTAGTGTCGAGGGCATTGGGAGTACAGAGAAAGACACCCAGCCCTCTTTTTACATTATGTTATGTTTCTTTAGTACATTCCAGATAATTACACCACAGAATAGAAGAAACGAATACCACCCCCATTTAATTTTTTCTTTGTACACCACCTTTTCATAAGGCACTTTAACCTCATAAGGTTTAATAATAGTATCAGCATCACACTCACCATACAGATAAACACTATCCCTATGGTAATAATGTTTAATAGTTAGCTTGTCTTTCTTTAAAATAACTGTATCTTTGCTGGCTTTAAAAATTGTATCATGCTTAACTTTATCAGTAACTACTTCAAAAGTATCAAGAACAGTAATAGTATCCCCAACAAGTAAAGAGGGATCTTTTTTAATAGCCTTATTCAGATGCCATTTAGCACTACATGAGGTTAAGACCAATAACAAAAATAATATCCTAACCATTCCATCTAGCTTTAGTACCTCTAATATCATAATGTACAAATGAATTGTAAAGCCCTAAACCACCTTCTTTCATTTTACCATCTGCAATTAGATTTAAAATTATCTTGTGTACTATCTGGGGAGACATTGAACTAACTCTAATATCTGCTGCCATACCTTTAATGTGCTGGCTGTTTTTAACCCCCCCTATCTTCTTATTATATTCTGGTGATCTGTAACCTGAATTAATTGATATAGGTAGCTTTAAATTGTCTCTAAGTACTTGTAAGTTTTTAGCAAGTTCTTTAATATTGCTTAATACTTCTTCTGGCATATCTGAACCATCATTACAATCAAATTCAGATTTATAAAAATTTTCTGTTAGTTTCATATTTTTTTATTATATTGCAAGCAATTAAAACCAGTCATTTAGTTTTTCATACTTTTGATTTTTAGTTGTTACAATATAAGAGGGTGTTTAGGTTTTAGCACCCTTTTTTCTTTTAAAAACGTTTGATGCTAGTAAGTGTTATTATTCCATACAACAAAGATAGGGGTTATCTCCAAGCAGCTTTAGAATCTATTGAAAGACAAACCTATAAAAACTATGAGATAATATTAAGTCAATCTAGTAAAACAGTAGGCTATAATTTTAACCAAGCTGTTAAGCAGGCGGTGGGTGATTATATTTGTTACCTAGCTGAAGATGATTTATTACCTGCAGATAGTTTAGAGAATAGGGTTAGATGTTTACTACATTCAGATTATGACTTTATACATTCAAGAGGTAAAAGGCTATACAAGAACGGCACAACCAAACCATACAACCTAACTAACCCAGCTACAACATTACAAGAGATGCTTAAAGTAAATACTATTTGCGGTGGTACTACCATGTATAACAGTAGTATATTTGATTCATTACTATTTGATGAAACACTAACCACAGCAGAAGAGTATGATTTTCATTTAAACCTACTTAGTAAGGGTTACAGTTTAGGGTTCTTAGATGAGGTTACATACACTTTAAGACAGCATAGAGATCAAAAGAGTATAGGAAACATGACAACAGAATACCAAGACAAAAGAAAACAGATAATAAAAGAAATCCAAAACAGATATGCCTAGTTTTATTCATCCTACAGCAGTTATCTATGATTGTGTAACATTAGAAGAAGATGTGTACATTGGTGCAAATTGTATCATAGGAGCGCCAGCAGAATCTAAAGGGCATTGGGGTAGTAAACCAGAATACGGTGTTATTATTAAATCAGGTACTATTATAAATGGTGCTTGTACTATAGATGCTGGAACTGTAAGAGATACTGTGATAGGTCAAAACTGTTTTCTAATGAAGCAAACTCATGTAGGGCATGATGCTATTTTAGAAGATGGTGTAACTGTCTCACCTCATGCAAGTATAGGCGGGCATTGTGTTATAGGTGAAAATACTAATTTAGGCATGGGTTGTTCAATACATCAAAGGGTTATTGTACTTAGAGATTGTATGATAGGTATGAATGCAACCATAACAAAGAAAACAAAGATGTATAATAATTCTGTATTAGTGGGTAGTCCTGCATATTTTTTAAGATGGAACAACCGAAAGTAATAGTTTTAACTTGTGTACATGGCAGGCATGAAACAGTAAAAAGATGCCTAAGAATAAACAATATAGAAACTGTGGCTGTATTTTCTAATGTAGAAGATGGTTTACTGCTTAAAGGTATGGGTGTAGATAAGACTTTTTATCATGAGAATAAACCACTAAGTAATAAATGGAACTATGGAGTACAGATGTTAAAAGATATAGACTTTGACTATGTTATTATGTTAGGTTCAGATGATTACTTTAACAGTGATTTTTTACACTATGTTAAACAAGAAGCACCTAAGTATGATCTATTAGCATTTAAAGACATTTACTTTGAACAAGAGGGTAGTTTTTATTACTGGTCAGGTTATGAGTGTAGCCGAAAAGGTGAACCAGCAGGCGCGGGAAAAGTATATTCTAAAGACTTTCTAGAAAGAATAAACTATAATCTATTCCCAACATCAAGAGATAATGGTTTAGATGGTATGAGCTGGAAGGTAGTTAAAGAAAATAATGCTAAAGTAAAAGTAACTTCACTTCAAGAGAATGGTTTGTTTTTATGTGATGTTAAAGATGGTGAAGGATTAACACCACTACACAAGATAAAAGGATTGATAGAGATATGAAAAAGGTAGCAGTATTCGCCACAACAGGAGATAGAAAGAAAGAATTAAAAGCTGCTGTTAAATCCATTATTAAACAAGTGGATGTAGTTCATATTTATGATAACAGTAAACAAATAGACTTAACAGATAATGGGAAATTTATTTTGCTGGGTGTTTTTAGCGAGCCTGTATATTACTTTACTTGTGATGATGATATATTATATCCTAGTGATTATGTAGAAAGAACCATACAAGAGATAGAAAAACATAAATGTATCATCTCATGGCATGGTAGGGTATTAAAAGAAGGTAGAAAAAAATACTATGGTGCAGATCATGAAGGGTACAGATTTTTTCAAGAGAATAGAAAGGTAGATTTAGATGTAGGTGGTACAGGTGTAACAGCATTTAGAACAGATTATTTTGAGCCTGTTGATATAGCTGCAAGCCCTTACAAGTGCATGAGTGATTTGGTGTTTAGTTTGGAAGCATGGAAGCAAGACAAAAGGATAGTACTACCTGAAAAAAAAGCAGCATGGATAGTAGATATACCAGTAAAAAATAGTATATTTAGCAGATACAGAAACAGCGAGCAGGTAGAGCAGATAGAATTAATGAACAGAATACTAGAGTGCAAAAGATTGAAAGGTTATACCAGCAAATAGTAGATACTTGTTTAGTGATTGATAAGGATAATTACCAAGATTTAGCGCATGATACTATATTAAAGCTGATGGATAACCCCTACATCTTAAAAGAAAGTGATTCTAAGTTTATGGGCTGGGTGTTTATCGTTGCTAAAAATCTGTTTATTGATCGCAAAAGAAAGCAAAGACCAACGGTAGAATACTGTGAAGGGTTGCAACATGAAGAAGTAAGCAACCAACAAACAGAACCAATAGAGTATATTAGAAAGATTGAGAATAGCAGTTTAACAGAAATAGAGAAACTTTGGATAGAAGTGTACCTAGATGAGGTGGGTAAATTTAGCCACATAGCAGAACGTTTAGGTGTAACTAGACAAACAGTATCAAAGAATGTTAAACAAGCATTAAACAAGCTGAGATGAATAGCATAGAAGTACTGATAACAGGGTTAGGTTTAACATTTATATTGTATAATACGTTTTATGTATGGATAGATAAGAAGATTTTGCCTAACATTAAGCCATTTAATTGTCAATTTTGTATAAGCTTTTGGGTATGTGTATTGTTTTACTTGGTTACTTTTAACCCAGTATCAATAGTAATACCTTTAATGTTTAGCAAGATACCCAATAAGATTAGAAAATATATTATACAACGATATGAAGCAAGAAAATAACTTTATACTACTAATGAAGGCAATAGTTTACCTAACCATGTTTGGCATAGGTGCATATTTAGTAATTAAAAATTTATCATGATTAAAGAATTAAACGAGTTTGCTAAAGAACTAAAACTATACAGAGAAAGTAACACCCTTCCACAAGGTGATGTTAAGAACAAACTAGCAGATATCTATGAAGCTAATTTTAAAGTAAAGTGGGGGTTAAGAAAAGTAGATAGAGGTTGCCCAACTTGTATTAGTGATATGATGAAGTGCCTATGTGCTGAATGGTATGATAGTTTAAACGATTTTAAAGCTGTACCAGTACAAAGAGACTTAGAAGATCAGATAGCAGAAGAAGAAAAACCCATGCCATCAGATTACCATGATTTAGATACAGCAGGTTTAATTGATTTATGTGATACTTTAGGTATTAAATACCACCACAAAAACAAGAAAGCCACACTAATTAAGAAATTAGATAAGTATTTTAATGACTAAGGAACTATTCATAAGAGAAATACATGAAGATTATAGAGTAAAGGATTCAACTACCTTTGCTGATTCTCATGTAAGCTACCTAAAGAAGATGACTGAAGCAGATGTACAATTAGAAGATGATGGTGAGCCAATATTAAGAAGGATCAAAGTAAAGTCTATATCTGATGTTAAATGGATTAATGATAAAGGGCAGTGGTTATTTAGTTGCACAGCTAAAATAAAAGTATTTGATTAATGGCTAAAGAGGGGAGAGATAGCAAAGGTAAATTTACAAAAGGTAATCTATTTAGTTTAGGTTTATCTAATAGCGGTAGGCCACCAGAATATGACAACCCCGAAAAGATGGCTAACAAGTTAGCTGAATACTTGCAATATGAAGATACACTAAAAAGACCAGATAGCTATTCAGGTAATGGTAAAGGTGTTTACACTTTGTCAGGTGCTGCATTGTTTTTAGGGTTTGCTAGTAGGCAATCAATGTATGATTATGAGAATAAGTCAACCGAATTTTCTTACATCCTTAATAGATTCAGATTATTCTTAACCCATTGGAATGAACAAAAGATGTACTGGGGTGGTACATTCCCTGCAGCTCAGTTCTGGTTAAAGAATTGGGGTGGTTATTCAGATGAAAGTACACAGAATGTAAACCAAACAATAACAGCAAAGTATGGAAGTGATACTGTACACACCTCATCAGAATCAAATAAAGATACATCAGGCGATAAATAATACACCCTGTAAGTACTTCACCTTAGACATTGGGAGACAGTTTGGTAAATCAATGTTAGCACAAAACCAAGCGGTGGACTTTATGATTAATAAGGGTTGGTCTGGTGCATGGGTTTCACCCACATACAAACAAGCCAAAAAAGTATCTGATGAATTAGATGCTAATTTTGAGGGCTTATTTCAATACAATAAATCAGAGCTAACAATGAAAACACCCAACGGTGCACAAATGCAGTTCTTTAGTTCTGAGCGATATGATAATATAAGGGGGTTTACCTTTGATTTCTTAATAATAGATGAAGCAGCCCACCAAGCAGAAGAAGCATGGACTGAAGTTTTAAGGGCTACTGTATTAGTAAAGGGTAAAAAGGTGCTATTTGTTTCTACACCTAAAGGTAAAAACTGGTTTCATACCATGTACCAACTAGGTAAAACAGATGACAACTATACAAGCTTTAAATTTAGTTCTTATGATAATCCTTTAATTGATCCAAAAGAAATAGATGCAGCAAGGCAAACACTACCTGAACACATATTTAAACAAGAATATCTAGCAGAGTTTTTAGATAATGGTTCTGGTGTATTCATAAACATAGACGAGTGCATTGGGAAGGGTAAACCAACATCTAATTACTTTGCTGGTATTGACTTGGGTAGGGCAGATGATTATACAGTACTAACCATTGTAAATGATAACAATGAAGAAGTATATTGTGAAAGGTGGAGACACATGGAATGGAGTACCATTATAGGCAACATAGTAGAGCAGTTAAACAAGTTTAAACCCTATACAGAGGTAGAAGCAAACCAAGCCCAAGATGCAATCTATGAGCAGATAAGGGATAAGATAAACTATCCAAAGTCTAGGGTGCTTCCATTTGTAACCACATCTAAAAACAAACAACCATTAATAGAAGATTTAATAGTACAATTTGAGCAAAAGAGTTTGAAGTTTATAGGTCATGATTGGCAGAAGTCAGAGCTAGAATCATTTACCTATGAGTACAATTTAAAGACCAGAGCAATAAAATACAGCGCTCCAACAGGACTGCATGATGATTATGTAATGAGCAGGGCAATATGTAACCATGCATTTAATACAATGAAGTCATCAGGTAAATATACTTTCCTATAACATTAAAAAATTTAAACCGTTTTTATAACATGAATATCCCTAAGAACTGGAATAAGATACCACTTGCAAACTTTGTACACTACACAGAGTACTTAGAAGAAGAAGCTGAAACACTAGCAGATAAAATCAATCTATTAAAGAAAAAGACTTGTGCTATATTGGGGTGTGATTTAGAAGAAGCTGGAAACCTAACAGCAGAACAACAGAAGCAACTAGGCAGACTTTTAACCACACCACTACCTAGAAGATTGATGTTAAAGTTTAAGCACAATGGGGTAACTTACAGACCATTTATTAATGTATCCAACCAGAAAAACCCTCTAAAGGTTATAGAACTAACCAATGAAATGAGAGGTATTGATTTAGATACAGATAAGTTCAATGGTGGTAAATATTCAGCATTTAAGAATGTAGCAAAGCGAGGGCATAAAGAACAAGGTTTAAATAACAATTTACCTCATTTGCTTTACCTACTTTGTGAGCCTATTACATTTGGATTAAAAAAAGAGTTTCCATTTGTAGGTTGGAAACCAAAGAAACAAACACCCCAAAGCATAGAGCAGGGAATAAAGGATTTTAAAACCCTACCACTAGAAATAAGTAACCCTTTAACAGTTTTTTTTTTAACTCTCTCAAGACAGTTGAGCGACCTTTTCGCAGACTTTTCAGTAAAAGAGATAGAGAAAATGACGGTGCAAATGAAACAACTTCAAGCGAGTTTAGAGAAAGATATGGATACACCACTGTAATAGATGCAATGGCAAAAGGTGATCCTACTAAATGGGCTTATTTTGAACAAATGAATTTAATAACGTTTTTACAAGTAGTATTATTCTACCATGATAAACAAGAAGATTTAAGACAGCAAAGAGAATTACAAAAGAGATTACATAGATAGTGGGGTTTTTAGATAGTGAAATAACAGCAGAGGGTAGAAAGAATGTGCAAGGCGTTCTACAAGACTTTGGTAATGAGTTAATAGAAGAACTTGTAAACAGCCTAGCAGGGCAAGGTTTAAGGGATTCTAACCTAGCACAATCTATGAACTATTCAGTCAATCTAACTTCTAGCGGTTGGCAGTTTAGACTGTTCTTTGATGAATATGGTAACTACTTAGATGAAGGTGTGCAGGGTAAAGGTGGAAAGAAGGCAAGCGGTGGTACATGGAGAAATAAAGGCGGTGGTTCAAAGTTTAGGTTTAGAGATAAGAAACCACCCACAAGGGATAGACAAGACCCTACAAGAAGTTTAGAAACATGGGCAACCCCTAAAGGGTTAAATGTATGGGCTGTAAGGGAATCAATATACCGTCAAGGGATAAAGGCTACCCACTGGTTTAGTGATGTTGTAGATGCAGGTATAATTGAAAGACTATTAAACAAGTTAGAGCAAGAAGGAATAAAAGAAATAGAGATAGATATTAGTGAACAATTAAAAGGTATATTCAATGGCAAGTAATATAATTATAAAAACCACACCAGCGACTTACAGCCCTGTCTATAATCCCATAGAGATATGTGTATTTGAGCAGGATTTAGCAAGCCAAAACCAAACTAATTATAAATATGTAATTACTTGCACACTTCCAACGGGTGAATCAGATACATGGCAAGTACCACTAGCACCATCAGATAAGTTACTTTATGGCTGGCAAGATGTTAGCAGGTTCTTAGAGAAGTTTATAAAAGAGAAATTAACACCAGTAAATTTAGATAGTGGTTTTGTCGCTGCTCAATCTACTGGCATAATAGAATATACAATTAGCATAGAATCAGCTTGGAATGTTGCAGGGGTGTTTACCATTGATCCTGATGGTGTTGGTCCAGTAACCACATCTTCATTGTATGCTTGGGGTGCTTCATTTGATCATCATGATTGGATTGACCAGTTAAATGATGGTAGCCCTTATAACACTTGGATATGTAATGCAACCAATGGAGCAAATGCAAGATTTTTAACAAACAACCCATACATACAAACAAGGCTAACAGATTTAGGTAGGATAAACATTTTAACAGATGACCCTGCAAATATTGATGAATTATTAATTAAAACTTATGATAGTAGCGGTACACTTATTAATTCTTTTGTCGTTGATAATCCTCTCGGCGGTACACCCGTAGGCAATAGAGTATTGAGCATAGCAGTAGGAGCGCAATCACTAAACAACATTAACCCTATTTATATTAGTACAGGAGCGCAGCCTATAATCACCTCATCAGTTAGTTATTACACTTTACAGTTAGATAGAACAGGTGCAGGTGGTACAAGCTCAGAACTTTTAACTGTACATTTAGAAGAAGATTGCAGATATGAGACATACAGATTACACTTCTTAAATAAATATGGTTCATTTGACTTCTACAACTTTACCAGTAGAAATGAATTAAAATCTAGTACTACTAGAAAAACCTATACAAGAAATGAAACCATAATAGAAACAGATGGTATTCAATATGCTAACTGGAATAATGGCAAGAGTGATTACTATGTGCATAACAGAGATAGTATTAAACTGCGTTCTGATTATGTTACAGAAGATCAATACACATGGTTTAAAGAGCTTGTAAACAGTCCACAAGTATTTATTGAATACAGCAACTTTAAAGGGGATAAAGATTATAAACCAGTTTATGTAACTACTACTAACTGGGTAGAGAAGAAAACAAGTATAGACAAGCTATTTAAGTTTGAATTAGATGTAGAGTTTGGACACATTAACCAAAGACAAAGAAGATAATGGCAAAAGAAGAATTATACATAGGGGGTATATTTATACCACTTTCAAAGAGTTTAAATGCTTCTTTAACTAAGTCAATAACAGATATACAAGAGCCTGACAAAAGAAAGGCTACATACTCTAAGACTGTAAACATACCCAACTCTAAAGAAGCTGCTGAAGCCTTTGGTGGGTTATTTGATTTAAACCTAGTAAATAGTTCTTTTGATCCAACAGTAAAAGTAGATTGTAGGTATGTGGTAGATGGTGAACCAATTATAGAGGGTTACTGTCAATTAAAGGCAATCCACCAAAAGCATAGAACAGATATTAGTTATGATATAGTAATGTTTAGTGTTCTTGCTAATATCTTTAAAGATATGGGTGAAGATTACCTAGATAAACTTGCTAACTTTAATAAGGTAGGGGTAACACCACCAACAGCAGACACAGAGAACCAACTATCTAGGTGGAATCATCCCTTTGCTAAATCTGTACAAGCTGACAGTTGGGCTACACAAGTTTATGATAGTGATGTGGGTGGGTTTATTCCCTTTGCTTATGGTCAAGGTTATGTTTATCCACTTGCTGATTATGGTTTTAGTACTGATTTAAATGATTTTGACTATACACAAATACCTTGTGCAGTATATTTAAAAGAATACATAGATGCTATATTTGCCTATACTGGTAAAACCTATACATCTAACTTTTTCAACTCTGCATATTTTAAGAGGTTAATTGTACCATCAAGCCCTACCAACTTTCAACTAGATGCTACAGAAATACTAAATAGACAGTTTCAAGCAAACACCCCACAGTTTACAAGTACAGGTACAACAAGCAGCGGTAACCTCACAATAAATGGTATTGGTGCAGAAGATACACTAATATTCACCAATGAAGTATCAGACCCTTCTGGTATTTACAATAACACCAATGGTAAATATTCAATACCCTCTGTACCCTTACAAGGGCTTTATGATATTAATGTACTAATTGATATAGCTGCAACATTTGTACCTAACACAGCTACAGCGGTTAAAACCACATCAGAGGTAATAGGTCAAATAGGGATATTTGTAAACGGTGTACAACAGCAGGCTAAAAACTTTTATATCACTTCTGATGATGCCACATTTATAAGTGGTGGAAGAACAACCACCACCCCACCAGTAACATATCCTGATGGTGATTTTAACACAAGTGAGAAGTGGTTTTTATTTGGTAATGCAGTAGCAGGAGATCCAAGAACGGGGGATGATGTACCAAACAGATATTTATTAACCCTAAACAATATTCTTTTATTCGCTAATGATGAGGTAGAGATAAGGGTTAAGGCTGGTTACTTTGCTCAAAGTTCACCATTTACTTTAACCACTAATAAGTTCTTTGTGGATTCATCAGGCGGTACATACACAGGTAACGCAAGCATCACAATAAGTACAGGTGCATTTTATAACAAGGTTGTAAATACATACCCATCAGAGGGTAGTACAATGAAGATAGAAAAACTGATACCTAAGAATGTCAAGATGAAAGACTTTTTTATGAGTATTGTGAAGATGTTTAATCTATTCATTGATATTGACCCAAATGACACAAACAAATACATAATAGAGCCTAGAGATAACTTCCTAACAGAAGATATAATAGATATAGATGAAAAGCTAGATGAAGGTCAAGACTTGACTATTATACCAATGGGCAAATTAGATGCAGCAGATTATCATTTTAGTTACAAACCAGATAAAGACTTTTTAAATGAAACCTACACTACTACACATGATGATAGGATTTATGGAGATAGAAAGGTATTAAGTACAAATGAGTTTGTAAATAAGGTTAAAAAGATAGAGAGTATTTTTAGCCCTACACCACTAGCAGCACCACCAAACAGTACAAGGGTATTAAGCACAATCATACAGCAAGATAATGCAGGCTATCCACAACCAATAGACCACAATATGCGACTATGGTACTATGGTGGTTTAAAAGATGGCAAAGCATGGAGACATATTAGCTACATAAATGCCTACCCACCTTTAGCTTTAGCAGATACCTATACACAATATCCTTATGCTGGTCATTTTGATGATCCATTTAATGCAACAGAAGATATTAACTTTGGGTTAGTTGAAGAAGTGTATTATGATGATAACATTAACACCATAACTGTAACTAATAACAACCTAGTAAATAAATACTATTCTAAGATGCTGCAAGAATATACAGCAAAAGAATCAAAGATAGTAGAGGGTATGTTTAATGTAACACCAAATGACTTTAAAACTTGGGATTTTAGAAAGATATATTTTTTTAGAGGTGCTTATTTTAGACTTCAAAAGATAGAAGGATACAATCCAACAGGGGAAAGTTTGACTAAATGTGTATTCTTATATTTAACTAATACCCCTGACTTCATACCAGGACTTATTGAGCTAGATGGTGATGGTGATGAGTTAGGCAATCCACTAGGTACAGATGGTGGTACTGTAGATTTTACAGAAGATAAAGCAACCAAAGGTACAAGAACATCACAAAATTTAGACTATAATAATACATCTAAAAGAGGTGTGGAGATACAAGGTCAATATAACTATGTTTCGCCTGATTCGTTTTATGTAGAAATACAAGGTGATAGAAATAGGGTGTGGAGTGAAGCTGAAAATATAAAGATACAAGGTGATAATAATACAATAGATGCAGGGGTTAAAAATGTAACATTGATTAATACAAACGGTTTAACTATTAATGAATCAGATGTAACCTACATTAATAATCAAATAGTTGCAGGTGATGGAAGTATAGAAATAATTGATAGAAGTCAATCAGTAGATCCAACTAAACTAGGATATGAAGCTGATACCACAACAGGAGAAATAATATTAGAGTTACCACCTTATACAGATGTTTTTGAAGGGTGGGAGCAGTCATACAAAAAGACAGCAGGTAAATATGACTTTGTTTTAAGTGAAGGCGCAATAGCCAATATTACAATAGATGGAGAAACAGAAATAAGAATAACCACTGTAAATGATTTAATTAATGTTTACTTTAATGGTTTTGAATACAAAATAAAATAGATGGCATACATACAAGATATAAATTTACCAATAGTATCAGATACTAAAATCATATCAAAATATAGTTTTGATGCTGATAATAAAAAGGTAGTTATTAATGAACCGTTTGACAATATTCTTTACATTTTTTCTTTAGAGAATAATCAAATGATTTATAACCCAACTGCAAAAGGTTTTGGTGGATCACGTGAAGGAAACAAAATATTTTTAGAATATGATGTTACAGATTATGAAGATTTTTATAGCTTGCTAATTGTAGCCAATTTAAATAAAGGAAAAGAAATAGAAATATTATTAAAATCTTTGATAGCTGAACAAGTTAAAACAAATGATTTTTTAAAGCTTATACTAACATAATAAATAAACAAATAAATAAATAAATACAATGGAATTGTACATAACAAACCCTTTAAACGGGGACAAAGCAGTAGTAAATGAAAAAGGGAGACTACAAGTAGAATCTACATCATTTACTAGATATGAGCAAAGCTCACAAAATGGTGATGCTTTTAATGTGAATACTGAATACATCAGAAGTATTACAAGTGCAGGTGATAATGGGATATTATACTTAAAAAATAACTCTGAATTTGATTTAGCTATTGAAGCATGGTTTTGGGGTGTAGAAAATTTAAGCGGCGGTACTCCAACAGGAAACCCAATACTTAAAGCATTTTTTAATCCTACTGGTGGTACTTTGATTTCAGATGCTAATGCTGCTACAATAGTAAACAGAAGTGCAGGTAGTTCTGAAACATTTGGAGATATAGTTGCTTATTCAGCAAGCGGGACAGGTAAAACAGTAACAGGTGTAGGTACTCCAATATTGTACCAATTACAAGGCAGTGGTAGAACATTTGGAACTATCTTTTTAACATTACCTAAAAATAGTTCTATTGCATTAACTATTGATATAGCAGGTTATGGTACTGCTGATGTTTATGCAGGGTTTACAGGATTCTTAGTTAGATAATGAGTTTAAAAACTAAAATAGTAGGAGTTGATAGTTTAGCAGCAGAAACACAAAAAAATGTTTTTGGTTCTGGGTTAAAAGTCTATACCTATAAAGGTGTATTAAAAGAGGATTCATTTAGACAATTTATAAACCCTACACAGGGCGCTAATTTAAATGTAAATGCTGCTTTATCTGGTACACCTGAACAAATCCATAACGGTATAGATTCTGTTCTTTGGACTGCTTCCGCTTTATCTGGTACTTGGGTATTTGATTCAACTGCACAAGCAAATACAGGTATAAGGTCAATAGATGCAACATCTACTACAAATAATGATACAGCTTTAATATCTAAAGGTTCTAATTTAGATATGAATGATTATTCTGCATTAACTGGGTTTATCTATATCACAAGTTGGAGTCCAAGCGGAACTAAAGATGTTAGATTACAGTGGAGAAATTCAGGTACTACATCAGGAGTGCAAATTGATTTATCTACATACATAGATACAACTTTACTTAATACATGGCAAAAGTTTACAATACCTTTAGTTGATTTTGGTGCTGCAAGTTCTGCTATTATAAATGAACTTACTATAACTACTATAGATGTTGGACCTGGACCTCCACCTGAATATTATTTAGATGATATCCAACTAGAAGAAGTAGGTGGTGGATTTATTTATACTGTAGGTCCTGAGGTTGATGAATTTTGGGATGTTACTAGCATATCATTTACAATAGTAGATGCTTTTGATAGTACTTTACTAAACTCATCTATGTTTAATTTACCTTATAACGGTTTGCTTAGTTTATCAACTTTAACAAATGGTATCAACATTCAAAGGATACAAGACGGAGAAATAAAGTACTCCACAACTATTAGAGATTTTATAGACTTCATGGATATACCTGCTCAAACAGAATTAGATGCAGGGGGTGATGGTGTTAATACTTGGTTTACTTTAAAGAAGGTTTTTCCGACTGCTTTTAGGTTAGTTGGTAAAAATGCAGATACAATTAAGATAACTGTAAATGATGATTTATCTTCACTAATAAGATTTAGAGCATATTGCGACATAAAAGAGTATAGTGATTATGGATCATAAATAAATAATAATGGCAGAAAAAGTACAAATAGATTTTACAGTGGATGGCGCACCAGCAGCCAAAACACTAGGAGAATTAGAAACAAAAGCAGAACAGTTAAATGAAGCTTTAAGGGGTGCTGAAATAGGTAGTACTGAATACAAGAAACTTAACCAGCAATTAGTAGAAACCAATAGAGAAGTTAAGAACTTAGAACTAGGTTTTGAAGCTTTAGATAATGAGCAGGTTGCTTCTGAGATTGGTTCAGTAGCTGGTGCAGTTGGTGATGTTACTGCTGCTATGGTTCTTTTAGGTGGTGAGAATGAAACACTAGAAGAAATGGCAAAGAACATTGAAACTGCCTTAGGTGTATCAATGGCTTTTAAAGGTGCTATTGAGGGGTTCAGTTCTGCATGGAAGTTGTTTAATAATGTATTAAAAGCTTCACCTATATTTTTACTGGTTGCTGTTCTTGCTGCTATTGGTACTGGTATAGCTGCTTTAATTACTTATTGGGATGAGTTTATAGATGGTTTAAGAGATGCTAGAGACTTTATCTTTGGTTTGTTTAATGGTATCATAGAATTTTTTACAGGTACAGAAGATGCGATTCAGACAGCTTCAATGGCTGAGAAAAAAGCACATGAGCAAAGAACAGCACAACAGAAAGAAATAACCAAACTACATAAAGAAAGGCTATCACAAATCAAAGCTGAAATGGATGCAGAAAATGAAGCATTTAATGATAGGCAAGAGATATTTGATTTAGATATAGCTAGAATGGAAGCAGAGGGTAAAAACTCAGATGCTTTAAAAAGGGCTAAAATAGAACACCAACTAGAACATGAAAAAGCACAGTTAGAATCAATAAAAAATCTTTTAGCTTCATGGAGAAAATACTATGAAGATCAACTTATAATGTCAGGTAAATCAAGAGAGGACTTCATTAAAATGATGAAGGGTAGAGGTATTGATTTAGATGAAGCATTAAAAGTTGAAGAAGAAATAATTGAAAAGCAGAATAGAAAGATATTCCAAGCTGAAACCGAGTTAATAGATTTTCAAAGGCAGATAAGGGAAAAAAACTCTAAAGAAGAAGTAGAGAAAGTTGAGGAAACCTTACAAGAAGTAGAAGATTTAAGAAGCGATTTTTTAAATAGACTAGAAGCAGCAGAGAATGAATTTTTAGACGGTCAATTAGATAAGTTTCAGAAAGAAGAAAATGCAGTAAGGGATAAATACTTTAATCTAATAGAAGAAGCAAAGCAATACGGTGAAGATACTGTTATACTTGAAATGGCTTTAGCTGAACAACTAAATGATATTAAAAGAAGGCAAGCAGAAGAAGAAGCCGAAATAGAAAGAAAGAAGCAAGAAGAAATAGATGCAGCTAGAGAAAAATCAGTAGAACTAGCCAAACAAGGCGCTCAAGATTTATTAAATGCAGGGCAACAGCTTGCACAATTACAAAGCCAAAGAGAGTTAAAACGATTACAAGAGAAAACTAAAAGAGGTGAAGAACTTACTAAATCAGAAATTAAAAGACTTCAAAGACAGGATAAAATTAATAAAGCCTTTGCACTTGCTCAAATCGCTGCAGATACAGCAAGGGGGATTAGTGGTGCTATTGCTGCTGGAGCTGGTATTCCTTTCCCTGCTAACTTGGGCGCTATTGCATCAGGTATAGCAGCGGTAATAAGTGGTGCTGCACAAGCTTCACAAGTACTAGGTGAATCAGTAGAGATACCAACAGTTGATACAGATACGGGTGCAAGTGCTGATACATCAGGCACAGAAGAAACACCAGATTTAAATGAGATACAATTTGGATCTACTTTATTAAACCAACCTCAACAGGTTTATGTAGTTGAATCAGATATAACAGCCACACAAGGGAATGTAGCAGCGATTGAACAAGCTGCAACCTTTGGATAATTTACACATTTTTGGCTTTACCGTTTTTAAAATAAACGCATGAAGCCAATAGAATTTATACAGAAGGGTAGCATGGTTTGGGTTATGGATGATGATTTAGCTTTAAAGTTAATTAGTGTAGATGATTTAATATGGTGTGATGAGCCAGATCAAGAAGGATGGAACATTGTATGTAATAACCAAGAATATTGGGTAGAGCTATGTTTTAGCTTAGAGCATAAAATTTGTGCTAATTAACAAACAAAAAATCAAACGTTTTTAGAATATGGATTTAATTACATTACATCTACCAACAGAAGAAGAAATAGAATTTCAAGTAGGCTTAGTAGATATGCCAGCAATAGAATCAGACTGGCAAACATTCACAGCACAACAATCAAAAGCTTTCCAGTTTAAAGAGTTTGATAAATCAAAGAAGTTGTTAATGGGTTACTTCATGATAGCAGATTTAGAGATACCTAGATTTGATAAATCAAGAGGTGCTTACAATGTTGTATTCCCTAAAGAATCAATAGATAAGATAGTTAGAAATTTCTCAAAGAATGGACTTAACCAGAACATGAATGAGATGCACCAAACAGGCAAACTAATAGAAGGGGTTTATGTTTTACACCATTGGCAATTAGATAGTGAAATGGGAATAGGCGCTCCAAATGGATTTAAGAAAGAGAAAGATGGATCATGGTTTGCAGTGGTTAGGTGTGAGAATGAAGAAATTTACAACAAAGCCCTAAAGGGTGAGTTAAACGGCTTTAGTATTGAGGGTAGATTTATAGAAGAAGAAATGTTTAACCAAGCACTTAACAAATTCTTTAATGACCTTGATGAAATGGTTAAAAATTAACAAAGATTTTTATAAACGTTTTTACACTAAATAAATCACAATGGATAATAACAAGAGAGAAACAATCTTAAACAAAGTCAGAGAGTTTTTTTCTTCTCATGATATAGATGCTGAAGTAGTTGAAAAACAACCAGAAGCTGAAAAATCAGAGAAGTTCGAAACTGTTATGCTTGTGGATGGGGTTACTGAGGTAACTATTGAGCCTGCTATTGAGGTGGGTGCTGCTGTTGTCTTGACTGCTGAAGATGGTACACCTGTACCTGCACCTGCTGGTGAGTATGAGTTGCAAGATGGTAGAGTTTTGGTAGTTGCTGAAGAAGGTGTACTAGCTGAAATTAAAGAAGCTATTACAGAAGAACCAATGTCAAACGAAAACCCAGAGCAAGCAGACAAGGTTAAGAGAATCATTGAGCGCATTGAATCAGAAAAAATCTTTAGTGCGATTGATGAATTAAAGGAAGTAGTGAAATTCCTAAAAGAAGAAAATGAAGCTTTAACATCTAAACTATCAGAAGTTGAAGATAAATTCTCTGAAACTAAACAATTCACTAAAGAAACATTTGAAACACTATTAGGTGAACCAAGTAAAGAGCCTGTAGTAAAAGAAAAATCAAACCCGTTGAAGGCATTTGCTTCACAAGAATCAATGTTAGAAAACTGGTTAAACAAACAAAAACAATGAAAAAATATAATTTTAATGTAGATACATCAGGGCTAACTGCCTATGTTGATGAAAACGATACACAATTAATGTATCAGTTGCAAATGGAATCAGAGTTAGTTCCTTATGCAGAAGTTCGTTCAGGAATTAAAGGTACTGAAAGAATGCACTTTATGACAACTACTGCAACCTTTCAGACGGATGCTTGTTCTTATAATGCTTCAGATACTACTACTTTCACAGAGAAAGATATTACAGTAGGTAAAATCGCAATTATGGAAGATGTTTGCCCTAAGTTGTTACAAGGGTTTTGGGCGCAACAAATTTTAGCTGCTGGTTCAAGAGGTGAAGAAGCTATCCCTGCTGAGATTGCTGCTGCTTGGACTGCTAAGAAATTAAACCTAGTTAGAAAGCAAATCAATGTTGCAGACTGGCAAGGTGATACAACAAGCGGATCAGCAAACCTTAATAAGTATGATGGACTTATTAAAGAGATTTATGCAGATGCTTCTGTAATTGATGGGAATACTTCGGATGCTGCTACTGCTACATCTGTTTCTAACATTCTTGCTAGAATGCAAGAAATGTATTTAGCTATTCCTGAAGATTTGAGAGCAGGCGCACCAGATGGCGGTGGATTGGTTTGGTTTTTACCACAATCATACTATGACTTCTATGTTATCGCTTTAAGAGAAGCTAACCTATTCCACTTCAAAGGTGAAGAAGGAGAAGTAAGATACTATGGTACAGATATCGTTTTAGTTCCTCAAGTAGGTTTAGCTGGTCAAGATAAAATGGTTATTACTACAAGAGAGAATATCGTTGTAGGTGTCGACCTTGAATCAGATGAAGATACTTTAGAAGTATGGTACTCTAAGGATGATAGAATTAACCACTCGTTAATCGCATTCAAAAGAGGGGTTACTTACAAATACTCTGACTACATTGTTAAGTGGGGGTTAGGTACTTCATAAGAATAAAATAATAATGGCAGGCGGTTAGATTCCGCTTGCCTACTTTTAAATTAATTACATGAGTTGCGGAAGTTTAACATACGGTTTTGATTACGAATGTAACGCTGGAATTGGTGGTATTAAACAAGGTTCTATTCTCATTACACAATGGGATAATGTAGAAGCTTATGTAGAAGCTGGTGGAATTGTAACAGGAATTACACAGGCTGCAACTACTAATTTTTATCGTTACCAAGTAAGAAAGTTTATTGCTAGTAATACAGCAGCAGGTGTAAGTGATCCTAAAATGGGAACTAAATCATTTACCTCAACTTTCAACTTCACTCTATTTAACATGAGTGCAAGTAAAAATGTAAACCTTCAGCTCTTGATGTCTAAACCAGTTGCGGTAATTTACCAAGATAACAATGATAAATATTTTGTTATTGGTATTTCAAACGGTGCAGAAGCTTTAACAGTGGATGCAGCAACAGGAACTGACAAGCAAGATATGAACGGTTATACAATTAACATTACAGCAGAAGAAAAACATTTTCCTTTAGAGGTTGATTCTACAGTAGTAAGTGGATTATCTATCTCAGGAGATTTGTCTTAATAGATTCTTATTCATAACTTAAAGGAGGGTGGGGGTATTTGCTCTCACCTTTTTTTAGTATATTTAAAGAGTGGAAATTTACAAAGGGTATTATTCAACCATAACAGAAAATTTAGATGTTATTATTACAGAAAGCAGCGACAAATGAAGATTTAGTTTTAGAGCTTACAGAATCAAGTTCTTTATCTAATCCTGTTTACCTTTTTGTATTTTCAAGAGGTGGGAATACATACCCAGTAATTAGTACAGATTTAGCAACTGCCAGCCAAAAAGCAAGGTTTAATAAATTCACAATTATAGAGGGTGTAGATAATCCCACAAATGGCAGTTTAATTTTAGGTAATACTGGTGTTTATGATTTGACAGTTTATGAGCAGTCAAGCACCACAAACCTAGATCCAAGTTTAGCGACAAATAAAGTCTATACCACTTTAGCTAGGCTAATAGATTCTGAAACTTCTATCTATGTTTCACATAATATTACAGTTACTTACACTGAACACGTTATAAGTCTATGAAGTATTTAATGAATGATAATGGCGAGATGTACCAAATGAGCGCCCACAAACAACCAACTTTTAAGGAGTTGAAGAATAAAGAGTGGATTCTATGGGGGTACAGTTCTGATTATGATGATAAAGAGTGGAATAATAGACAGCCTGATTATTATGAATGGTTGTACAATTCCAGTTCTAAACACAGAACAATAGTTAATAAAAAGGTTGCATTTATTTGCGGTCAAGGGCTTTATGTAGATGATAACAGTCTAAGTAATATTGAAAAGGTAGAAGCTAAAGTATTTGCAACAAAAATTAATGATTCAGAGTTAATTAAAAAACTCACATTAAACCTAACTAAAATAGGTGGTTTTTGTTTTGAAGTAATTGCAGATAAAGCAGGTCAAAAGATACAACCACACTATATCAATATAAAAAATGTAAGAAGATCAAAGGTAGAATATGATGAGCAGGGCAGAAAGAAAGATTGTGTTTATTATTATACTTGTGATTGGGATGCTAGGAAACCAGAAGAAAATCCAGACTTTACCACATTCTATGAATGGAAGTGGGATGAAAGACCAGACAACAATAAAAGATATTTAGTTTACTATTCAGAAGATGAAGAAAACCTATATCCAATTCCTGAATATACTGCTGCTGTACCCTATATTGCTGCTGACTATGAAATAAGTAATTTCACTTATAACAATGTCAAGAACGGTTTTAGTGCAGGTTGGTTAGTAAACTTTTACAATGGTGAGCCAAAAGAAGAAGAAAAAGCAGAGATAGCAGGATATTGGAAACATAGGCTACATGGTTCAGATAATTCAGGCGAGCCAGTTTTAGCCTTTAATGATGTGGGTGTGGATGGTGTAAATATAACACCACTAAACCCGAATGGGCAAGATGATAGATTTATAAATCTCAACAAACAGATAAGAGAAGAAATATTTTCAGGTCATGCTGTTGACCCTGTTGTAGTAGGTTTAGAGGGTAACAATGGCTTTAACAATAATGCAGACGAAAAGCGAACAGCTACAGAAGATTTCCAAGCATTTTATGTAAGGGGTAAACAAGCTATTTTAGAGCAGTATATTAATGCTATTAGGCTTTACAATGAGATTAAAGGAAACCTAAAAATAAAAAGGTTAAATTCAATCAAACCAGAATTTAGTGAAGCAATGCTTATGCACATTTATGATGTGGATGAATTAAGGGTTATGGATGGTGCTGAAAAGCGAACAGATGAGCAGAAAGCACAAAAGACAGTTGAAACTATTACAGAATTTACAAGTGATGATAAAATAATAGGTTTTCTATCAGGTTGTGGAATAAAGGATGAAGAATTACAAGTTATTTCTAGTCATGAATTATTTGCAAAAGATATAGAAGATGCAGAAGCACAAGAGCAAGGGTTTTTAAGTAGCTTAGAAATAATCATTTTAAAGCTTTTGATGGGCAACCCTGCACTAACTTTAGATACTATTGCAAAGAGTGTTAAAAGACCAGTAAGCGAAATAGAACCAGTTTACAATGATTTAATTGAAAGAGGTTTAATTGATGAAGATGGTGTAACTGATGAAGGTGAGGGTGAACTAGATGAAGAACCTGAAATTTTTACAGTTTACAAATATGCACTAAGATCAGATGTATCAGGGGGTGATATTATAGATACCACTAGAGACTTCTGTAAAAGGTTAGTAAGACTTTCAAGAACTACTAGCTGGACTTTAGAAGATATTAAAAGAATGAACAACGGCATGGGCTTAGATGTGTTTAGAAGTAGAGGGGGGTGGAGAACATTAACAGATGGTAATCATGTACCTTTTTGCAGACACATCTGGAAAGCTGAAGTAGTAAGAAGAAAATAAATAAGTATGGCAAGAGCATTATTTTTTCAAGAAGATTATTTTTTTAAATCAAGTGCAGTAGATGAAAATACTGATTATGATTTAATACAGCCTGTCATGTGGGATTGTCAGGAATTATACATTCAAGATATTTTAGGTTCACCACTTTACAACGCTATTAAAGATGAAATAGTTACCAATGGTGGAACTTTAACAACAGCTAAATATGTAACCTTAGTAGATGATTATGTAGCGCCTTGTTTGCTTAATTATGTACTGATGGATTCACAAGTTACAATGTTGTACAAGATGCGCAATAAATCAGTACTAACTGATAGAAGTGATTACAGTGATCCTATAGACTTTAATGAGCATAAATACATTGTAGATAACTACAGAATAAAAGCAGAGCAATACGCTGAAAAGATTGAAAGATACCTGTGTGCAAATCAATCTAATTACCCACTTTATACAACTTATACAAGTTCAGACCAAGTAAGAGCGCAGAACCAGCGCCCTAGTACTGGGGTTTACATGGGTGGTATGTACAAAGGTGGTAAAGGTTATGGATATGAATACTATGAAAAAAGCTGATAGAAAACTATTAGAATACTATGCTAAGTTACAAAAAGCTAATAACACTAAACAAGCAATTCGCAGACAATCACTATGTGATAAAGAACTTCGGAAACGGGGAAAGATGGCAAATAGTTGATCACGATCAAACACCATCTTTTAAATACCCTTTGATGTTTGTTGAAGATTTACCCTTTAGCGGACAAACAAAGGAATTTACATACACTTTAAGATGTTGGTTTGTTACAAGGGTAGAAGCACCAACAGATAGAGGTGATGAACTACTGTACTCTGAATATGCAACTGCAAAGAGTTCAATGGTTCAATGTGCTTTAGATTTAGTTTCTTACTGGGTTCAAGATACTAACTATTCTAGTTTAGAGATAGACAAAAATTTTAATATTGAAACCTTTATAGATAAGACTAAAGATAGAGATACAGGCTGTTATATTGATTTAAGGTTTAGGGATGTATTTAATTATGATAGTTGTATTATCCCTATGGATGGGGTAGCACCACCACCATCATCTGAATGTAGCCCTGTATCTGTAACAATTAACGGGGGTGATTCTCAAAGCGTTGCAAGCGGTGGAAGTTTAGATATTTCAGTTCACGATACGGCAGACAATGATATAGGAACTGTAAGCGGTTCAGAAGTAGAAATATCAGATACTACATTAACTGTAAACGGTTCATCTATAACTAATGTAAAAGCAGAAGGAACAAAGGCAATAACAATAAGATACGCTGATGATTCACCTGTAACAGTAACAACTGTAACAGATACAGAATCTGTTTTTATTGGTGAAGTACCAAACACACAAACACCTATAAATGTAGCAAACACAATTAAAACTGGAATCACTACTTCATTTTATGCAAATGATGACGGTGCAACACAAAGAGGTAGATTAACAGATTTTACAACCTTAGACTACACAAATCCATTTGGAAACACAAACCGATTCACAGATGATTTAGGAGGTCAAACATACACATCAGACGTTGTTATAGATTGGGCTTTTTACAATCAATTAACTGGTAATGTGCATGGATGGAAAAGAACAATGCAACCTCAACAAACACAAGCAGACCATATGGCTGGTGTACCTTACACTTTTGCGGGCTATTCGGATTGGACAATACCAAATATAAATGAGTTATCATCTTTGGCTTTTATTGGAAGTACGGGAAGAGATTATTTGAACTATGCTCCATTCAATTTAGCGCAAGGTTCAGACCCGACAAATTATTTGGCTTTATGGAGTAGTTCGAGATTAGTTGGTAATTCGGCTTATTTGTTGGCTTCTTTACCAATAGCAATCACCAACTGGTTTACAAGTAGAAAAGCCATATTATTTAGAATATATTCATTAACAGATTTAGGATTATGATAATAAAAGGAGACTTTCAATTTACAGAGCAATGGGGAAACATTGTATTTACTGATATAAATGTAGATATTAATCCAGTAGTATCACAAGTAAACCCTGTAGATATGACAATAAATGTACAATTAACTTTTACAGTGAATGGTAATGTTAAGGGTAGCTTTGCACCTGATATTAACCCTGTACCAGTTAAAGACTTAAACTACAATGCAGAAGAATTAAAAGATAGAATTATTGAACGCTTACAAGACTTTAAAAAGTAACAAACTAATCACACAATAAAATGACATCAAGCGAGATAATACTAACCATAACAAGCTCTTTTTTAGGTGCTAAATATGTTTGGGATTTTCTAAAACAAAAAAACGCTAATTTCACCAAGATAGGTTTAAAAAAATTAGAGAAAGAAGAACAGGATATAAGACTATTGCAAAGTCAATTAAAAACAGTACAAGCCCAATTAGAATTAGTTAGAAAACAGAATCAATCTTTAGTATCTAGTTTTAAAGTTATCCTGCCACTATTGGAAGTTTTAGCAGATGATAATGAGGGTTTAAAATCATCTTTATCAGTTATTAAAGAAATAGTAATAGAACATGATGATTAATTTTGTATATTGGGCATAAAATGTATTAGATGGAAAAAGGGAGAAAGACAACCCGAATGAGACTAAAGCCTGATGAAGCTGCTTTAGTAAATAATTACAGAGCAATAAAAGAACAGTCTCAATCAATGGGTTTAGATCCTAAAACTGTTCATAGTGGTTGGCTAAAAACTAAAGATGCATCCTTATATTTTCAGAATCCAAATTTCGGAGACAAACAAGAAAACATTGAAGAGCGATTTGATAAGCTACTTTCTAAATATGTTTTTGGTGAAAAAAGGATAATTGAGCAGACTATCATTAAAACCAAGTTAGCCTGTAAAGTTACTATAACAGATGCTCATGTTGGCATGAATCCAAACCCAAACGGTAAAGGATTGTTTCAGTACGAATATAATGCTAAGATTTATAATAAATCAATGGATAGAGTGTTTAATTCTATCTCAAAAGAACATTCAACATACGGTAAGTTTGACTTAATATTAATAGATGACTTAGGAGATAACGAAGATGGCTATAACGGTCAAACTACTAGAGGTGGTCATTCATTACCTCAGAATATGTCTAACGCTGATGTGTTTGAAACTTGTGTAGACGCTAAAGTAAACTTATTAGTGAATATTGCAGATTCTGGAATGACTAATAGAATCATACTTAGAAAGTGTGCAAATGATAATCACTCTGGAGATTTAGGGCATTTAGTTAATATAGCTGTTAAAAAGATTATAAATTTAATGTATGATAGTGAGTTTGTAGAAGTTGAAACTCTTACTAGATTCATGGAGCATAGAATTTATGGGGATCATTGTTTTATTCTTACACATGGTAAAGATGATGAACAAATGAAAAGAGGTTTACCGCTTCATTTAAAACCAGAAACAATAAATTTCATTAATGATTATATTGACTTCTACGAAATAAAATCTAAATACATTCACTTAGAAAAAGGAGATTTACACCAAATAGGTTACCAAAGAACAAAGAAATTTGATTACAGAAATTTCATGTCATTTGCTCCACCATCTAACTGGGTACAACATAACTTTGGAGATTCTTACTCTGGTTATTCTATTCAAATAGTACCTAAAAAGTCAGGTGAAATAAGCCATACTGACTACTTCATAGACTATAAGAAACAGTCTAGATAAAACTTTTTTCAAAAAAAAATACTTTCGATTGTATTACTTTGGGTAAAATGTATTACATTTGTACCAACGGTAACAATTAAACAATACAATTATGAAAGAAGGAAGTATAGTATTTAACAATGAACTAGGCAGGGGTATAGTTGAAAAGATATCTCCATCAGGTAGTCTAGTTAGAGTTAGGTTTAAACATTTTACTACTCAGGTAGTATTAAGATCATCAATAAGATTAATCGAGTAATTATGAAAAAAGAACTATTAGATAGAATCATTTACAGGTTGTTTGAATCTGTGAATATTGAAAACTCGGAAAGGGTAAACATAGCAACCTTTACAGCGGTTGCAGATTGTGAACAGCTTAAATTAATAAATAATGGATAAAGATTTAATACTACAGTATGATAGTGGACAGCTTGAACATTTAAAACATAAACAAACAGATATGAGTAAAATGATAACCTTTAGAGCCAAAGAGCCTAAGAAGTTAGAAAAAAGATCCTTACTACTTTATGGTGAGCGAGGGCAAAGTAAGTATTTAAACCAGCTTTTAGAATTAGATGCAAAGCTAAAATTAATTGAAAAGTATGAAAACAAATAAGATTATAGAGCTACCTGTACAAGATCAGATAGATATTGTAAGAATGAAAACTACTAAATGTATTGAAGCTTATAATACTTTTATCCCATCATTATTAAAAGAACCTAAAGAGCTTGCTAGTTATATTGAAAACTTAATAGAAGGTTTAGTAGATGAATTGGTAGTACCAGAAAGATTTAAGATTAAAGAATTAGAAGAAACAATAGAACAATTAAAAAGACAAATTAAATGACAAACGCACAAGTGATAAGAAGTAGACAAGATGCAAGAAGCATCATATTAAAAGAACTATCTAAAAACAACTGGTCACCTAGATTAATTAGATTTATTTCATCATCTACACCAGAGCCAAGTGGTACAATCATACCAAAAGAATACAAAGTAGATGTACTTGCTGATGTGGTTAGTGATATAAACAAGATTGATAAAAGTATCATACTGTCTAAATCTAGATTAAGAGAAGCGGTATTAAGTCGCAATATGATGGCAAAGTTTTTAAGAGAAGAAGAAGGTTTAACCTTGCAGCATATTGGTAAACTTTTATCCATAGATCACACCACAGTTATTTATGGTATTAAATCACTAAACAATGATATCTTAATTAACTATGTAGGGTTAAGAGACAAGTACCAAATTCTTTTAGAAAATATGAAAGAAGGCTAGTTTAATTAAATAATTTGTATTACATTAGTAAAAAATTAAAGTTATGAACAGAGAAGAATTAGGAAAGCTGTACAAGCAATATGAATTAACACCTGATGATGTATTTAAGCATAAATTTTATACCATCATTACAAGAGCTGGAATAGATAAGATTCAAGCAAAAGCAAAGATTAATATTAATTACACATTAGAGTATAATTCACCAGATAATAAATGTGTGATCATCCAAGCCTTTGCAACTATGGGAGATGAGAAAATAGAAACCTTTGGAGAATCATCACCAGCGAATACAACGAATGCCTATCCTGTAGCAATGGCAGAAAAAAGAGCAATGAGCAGAGCAGTATTAAAATTAACTGGGTTTTATGCTGCTGGTGCAATGGGTGAAGATGAAAGTGAAGATTTTAAAAAACCAAACAAATGAGCTACTACAGAGAATCATACGAAAAGATTGATAGAGAAATTCGATTTAGTGAGCAATATGGATATACAGCCATGATTTTACCAAACGATTTTAGCAAGGTTGTAAGCGGTTTATTTTTAGACGGTGATACATTTATACCAGAGCATAAATTTAAATGTCTTAATTATAGCTTAAAATCGTTTTTAGTGCAAACTGAATACCTAAAAGAAAGAACAGATTTAACTAAATACATAAAACCTTATTAATTATGGAAACATTGAGCAGGGATTTACATGGATATAAATTAAAATTTAGAAAACATTTTTCTTTTTATCAATCATGTTTAAGGTCATTAGAATATTCTGAACAACCAGAGTTAGTAGTAAAAGATATAGAGTATCACAAAACTAAAGCAGATTACTATTCAGATTTAATCCATGAGACTAAACAAAAAATCACAAAAGAGTGGAAGAAGGACAGCGCAAAAAGAAGGGCTGTTGATCCTAAGTTAATGAATGAATTTTATAATTTGAAAGATTGCTATTTAGATTGTAAAAGATGTGGTAAAGATTTTAAACATTTTAACCATATTAGTAACTCAAACATTACAGAAGAAGAATACAAAAGTTTACACGCTTCAAAAGACTTTGCCGACCTTATGAGGGCTTTAAAAATAATGGCAGAAAACAAAATAAATAAATTATGATAGTAGAATTAAAAGGAACAGTTAAGCGAATTGAAGATACTAATAGGGTATCAGATAAATTCCAAAAAAGAACAGTAGTGATAACAGTACCAGATGGAGACTACCCACAAGACATAGGTGTAGAATTTATCAATGATAGGGTTACTGTCTTAGATAATTACTCAGAAGGTCAAGCGGTGGTATGTACTGCAAACATAGCAGGTAGAGACTGGACTAATCAGGAAGGTGTTACTAGGAACTTTGTAAGCTTTAAGGGTTGGAAGATTGAAGCAAGTGAAGAAGGGCAACAGATGACACCTAAAGAAGTGGTAGAAAATGCACACGCTTTAACTGATGCAGATGATGATTTACCTTTTTAGTATTATATTCATTTAGATATAATTTCAACAAATTAGCGGTTTTTATATTCATTTAGATATAAATTAGTATATTTGTAAAAGTGCCGTCCTACAAATAGCACAAAAATATTTAAACTAAGCTCTGTAGCAAAGTCGAGAAGTAGGACGCCCGACACAGTTACAGGGCTTTTTTAGTTTTAAAATATGGAAGTAAACGAATACCAAGAAAATTATCAAACTGGTTGGATTAGTCTTTACAGGTCAATTAAAAACCATTGGATATTTGAAGATGAAAAATATTTAAAATGGTGGATAATAATACTGTTTGAAGTAAATCATAAACCAAACAAATTTACAAGAAATTATGAGGTGTATGAGATACAAAAAGGACAATCAACAAACAGTTTAAGAACATGGTCGGAAATGTTTAAAACAACTCCTAAAACAGTATCAAAGTTTTTTAAACTATTAGAGAAAGATAATATGTTAAAGTTGCAAAAAATAGGAAAAGGTAAACAAGCTCTAACACTTATTACTGTTAATAATTATAAACAATATCAAGACCAAAGTAAACAAACCCTACTACAACTGGTAAACAAAAAAGAAACAAGAAGTAAACAAACCTTACCTACTAACAATAATGATAATAATGATAATAATGTAAATAATATACCTACCCTCAAAGAATTTTTAGACTTTGGTAGATATCGAAAAAAGAATGTAGATTTACAAGACTTAACATTAAAATATGAATCTTGGAAGGCGAATGGTTGGAATGATGGAAATGATAAACCAATTACAAACTGGC
>Ga0208018_100088_pt1 | contig 36739 bp, 38 predicted proteins | sample 31_taG_FD_184105 | JGI IMG/M metagenome (GOLD analysis project Ga0208018, IMG submission 184105) | Marine viral communities from the Gulf of Mexico - 31_GoM_OMZ_CsCl metaG (SPAdes) (version 2) | ecosystem: Environmental > Aquatic > Marine > Oceanic | place: Gulf of Mexico | collected 2015-07-12 | reverse complement strand
TATGAAAGCGAGTATGATTTTTACATCAAATGACGTGATTATCAATTTAGGAGTAATAATTGCTGGAATTTTGGTAAATTGGTTGAGTTCGAGTAAACCTGATTTAATTATCGGAACAATCGTTTTTGTGTTGGTAATTCAAGGTGCATTCCGAATACTGAAATTGAGCAAGTAAGCGAAAAAGCACTACTTACAACAACGTATATAATTTATTGCTAGTTCTAGCCTACTTACGAAAATCCTCTCGGATTTTCTATTTGGTTTTTATTTGCTGAATTTAGTGCTTAAACCACGCAACAAACCATATACAAACACGTTGCCAGTAATTTAAAAAAATGCTTGAGAATTTAGAAAATATAAGTCCATTGTGTAATAATGTTAGAAATTTTTTAATAACAATTGCTACAACGGAAAGTGTAAATAGAATCATTGTTTTTGGGTCAAGGTCGTTTGGAGATTATGAAAAATACTCTGATTTAGACTTAGCGATTGACGCACCGAAAATGACAAAAACAGAATGGTTGAAACTCAAAGAGTTTGCTATATATGACTTAAATGCTTTTATAAAAGTTTCGTTAGTAAATTATAATACAAACCCAATTAAATTAAAGGAAAGAATTAACCAAACAGGAAAAATAATATATGGCAGATAATCGAAAACTTTTAGACAGTCTTGGAAATTTAAGAAAGGCTGTTGACAAATTAAACTCAGCATTATTAATTCCTAAGGATAGAGAATTAGTAGTTGAAGGAACGGTTCAAAGATTTGAAGTCGTTGTAGAATTATTATGGAAAACTCTTAGAAGAGCTTTAAAATTTGAAGGTGTAAGAATTAGTCCTGATACACCAAGAGAAACTATGAAAGAAGGATTTGCTATTGGGTGGTTGCATAATGAACCGATTTGGCAAGATTTACTTGATAAGAGAAACACTACTTCCCATCAGTATCTAGCGGAGGAATTTATTGAAGAAAATTATGATGACATAAAAACTGTTACACCTGAAATTCTAATAGTTTTAGAGTTATTAGAAGGAAGATATTTAGAATCTGAATAAAAAAACTACTGGCAACACCGTGTATAATTAATGGCTGGTTCTAGCCTACTTACGAAAATCCTCGCGGATTTTCTATTCGGTTTTTATTTGTTAAATTAGGTGGTTAAACACGCCACTAATCATACACAAACACGTTACCCAACATTTAAAACAACATTATGGAAACGCTAAATATCAATAAATTGAAAGGAATTAAAAGTTCTATGAATAGTATTATATCATTCTTATTTTCATTTTTCTTTTCAATATTAAGTTTTTCACAAACTTCTGAAAATACTGTTTTTGAAAGTGATGAATCGATGGCTTCTTTTATTTGTGTGTGTTATTATAGTTCTATAGATGCAGATAATCAAATGGAATATTTTATGTCAAATATTATGTTGAAACTTGGATTGGATAAAAATGACAAAGACAGAAAAAAAATTGTAGGAAATTTTTTAAATAACAACTATGATAAGATTATTTGTGGAGATGATGCCAGAGGCAATTTAAGAGACAAAGAAACTCTTATAAAAAGATCTGTTGGTAGAGGCGAATATGGTCTAATAGATAATTTAATGCTTGATGAACTTGAGTATAAATATAATTTAAATCATTATGATATAGTGGATGGAAAAAAAGAAACAATTTTGGATTACGTAGAAAAGATTTTAAACGATCCAAAATTGTTAGCCAAATTTGATATAGGAAGATTAAAAGTTCTTCATAATGACTTTATAGAATATGGAGCTAAAAGAGGTAGCGAATTATAATTTAGAATCAGAATATGCTTCATCTAACAATAGATTTATATTCAATCCAAATTTCAAAAAACGTTGGGTAACAACGTATATAACTCATAACTGGGCAGTTGCTTAATCGAAGTTCACGCATATTTACGAAGTCCGCCAAATTTTTTAATTTGGCTTATTGAAAAAAAAAAGGTAATAAGAAAATTAAAAAATTCGGCTTGTGCTTAACCGAAAGGATAATCGCTAATTTGCACGCTACGAGCCATATACAAAACCGTTGGCAGCAATTTGACCAAACCAAGAAACAATGATTGCAGGACAGACCAAATTCAATCTAAAAATCTTTCAAATCGATAAATCATATTATGAATTTAAAGATGCGTCTGACAAAGAAATCATTGAAATAATCCAAAATAATCACGAAAAAAAATTAAGACACAAATTCGAAGATTTAACTTTAATTAAACCTGAAGTAAAGTATCAAAAAGATGGAAAGTTCAAATTTTGGTCTTATTGCTATAATCAGCCGAAAGAAAAATATTACTGGAAATTATTTCTGCCCGAAAATTTAACCGAAGACCAGAATTTTGAGATTATAGAATTTTCTTTTGTTCTTTTCATTAAATATAAAACCCAAATATATTGTGTGATTAGTGGAAGTGGAATGAGTGTAATTCGGAAATTCATAAATCCAAGTTTCGGAATTGACTTATATCAAAGGATTGCTAAACCGAAAGAAGACATAATTCAAGAATTAGAAATCCGAGGAGTTGCCAATAATATTTCTCAAAAAAAGCAAATATTCAATTTCAATCAGACAATTGCAGAAACTTTAGAATATTCAGAAGTTCCAACTAAAATAAAGCTTCAAATAAGGGATGAATTAAAACATAATGAATTTAAAAGATATTCATTAAATGATGATGTCGCGCTACTCGAAGTTGGTTCATATTTTAGTATCAGAAAAAAACTAAACTTCGATGAACTTAAAATACTAATCAAGGATATTCATAAGATTAGAAAAAATAATAAACCTGTTCAACTAACTCTATTCTTCAAGATAAATGAACCCGATTTAGTCGACGAACTGGACGAAACACTAAAAGAAATAATAGTCGATGATATTTTATTGCACAATACGCCTGATAAAGTAAAATACAATCAGAGTGACGTAATAGAAGTTGTTCATCCATCCAAATTAGAATTGTTTTATGAATGCAACAGCTTTTTAATTCGAGAAAAATATTCAAGAGGCAAAACTGATGTTATTATCAAAAACCGAGAAGAGCTGTATTTTGAATGTACCAAGCATATTTACGATAATTTGGAAGATGTAAGAGATAGGTTTAAAATTAAAGGCAAATTATTCAAATTAAATATTGTTGGACTTATAAATAAATCAGAGAAAACTTATGGTCATTTTTTCTCTCACATTACAGCAGAAATTGACTATTTAGGAAAGAAATATTTTAAAATTGATGGTCATTGGTACTTGCTTGATGATGATTTTTTAGAATTAATGAATAATGATGCTAAAGAGTTTTATACTAAATACAAATTAACCGAAGACTTACTATTAAAATGGCCAAAAAAGAAAGATGAAGACTTTTACAATAAAAGCCATAATCATTTAAAAAATTATTTTGTTTTAGATAAAGTAATCAATGACAATATAGAATTATGCGATTTAATGGTAGTTACTGATGAGAAAATTTATTTCATTCACGTAAAGAATGGATTTAATACTAAAATGAGAGACTTATATATTCAAGTTGTCCTATCAGCTAAAAGATTATCAAATGATTTAAAAGACAGTAAAAAAAGTATCTATTTAGAGAAAACATTAAAACTTTACAATAAGCGAAATCCAACTAAAAAAGTTGATGCTAAAGAAATAATAGAGAGATTGAGAAAAGACCCATCTCAAGCGAATTTTGTAATGGCATTTAAAAACAATCATTACAAGGGAAAGCCAATATTGGAAAGAATAGATTTGTGTAAATCTAATATTGCAAAATACGCATTAGTACAAGTCGTAAAAGAAATGCAACAGTTTAAATTCGGAATAGAATTAATTGATATATCGGACAGATAAAAACTGCTGCCAACAAAGAACTGAGGTAAAAAACAACTTTTATCTACATTAAATTTAGACACTATTATCCTATACTCTAAGAGTCATATTTTTGATCTTAGAGTTTTTTATTCCTTGTTTTTCTTGCTTACCTCGTCAGGACAGAAACATAAGTTTCGTCATAAGGTCTACCAGTTTAGCAATCGCAAAACACTGCTTGAGCAGTTTGTTTGCTACTGCAATCAATGCCAGCTTCTTGCTCTTTCCCTTGCTCACGATACGTTCATAAAGTTCCCTGCAAGCCTTGTTATGTTTGCAGGCATTGAACGAGCAGAGAAACAACAGGTTTCGTAATTTCCTGTTTCCAACCTTGCTTATCCTTGCTCTGCCTCTAACACTACTGCCAGATTCCCTTATCGTTGGGGTGATACCAACATAACTGCAAAGCTGTGATGCGTTCTCGAACTTGGAGAAACCATCGGTAACAACAATCAGAAACAAAGCAGTTTTCTCTCCTATGCCTGGTATGCTGGTTAACAATGTTAGCTGATGCTGTTGATCCTTTTTTACCAGTGAGAGTATCTTTATCTCGATAGCTTTAATCTCAATATCATAGTGCTTCTTGTTTCGTCTCAAGGAACGGTATGTGAATGGTGACGGTATGCCTAGAGCTTCTTCACCATGCATCTTGTTTTTTGTTGCTGTGCGATGCTTTATATAATTATCCAACGTCCTGAACAATTGCAGGCATTCACTCTGCACATCGGTAAGTGCTGTATATAGAGGAACTGTATTTACAAGACCATATTCGCATATCGCCTTTGCATCGCTTTTGTCTGTCTTGACCTTTGCCAACTTCATCTGTATGAAACGCTTTATGGATAGAGGGTTCACGACAGATACTGTAATCTCACTCTTGTAGAGAAACTGTGCCAGTCTATAATGGTAGTAGCCCGTTGCTTCCATAACCACTAATATATCATCAGGTAGGTTTTTTAGAAAATTCTTGAAGCCCTTCTCATCATTCTTGTATTGCGAATGACCACTTGTGCTACCATAAACATCAAACACATCTTTGCTGATGTCAACTCCGAAAGTTTCTCTATATTTATTCATACAATTTGATTTAGGAAAGAACTAGCTACCTGTACCACATCGACTTGAAAACGAGATCTGAAGTCTCACAGAACTGATCGTGATTGAAGTAGTAAAAGAGAGAGGATCATCAATGTTGTCGAAGTCTAAAGCTTCACCGTGTATAGTAACCTTAATTCTCTCTTTTGTTCTTTCTTGTTTAACTATTAAAACTAATAGAATAATTGAAAATCAAACTTAAGATGTGTATAATTCATTGCTAGTTATAGCCTACTTACGAAAGTCCTCGCGGACTTTCTATCTGTGATTTATTTGCTAACTTTAGTGCTTAAACACGCAACGAAATCATACACTAGACCGTTGGCAGCAAGGCGAAAACGACAGAAATACACTTTTTACCAAATGGTAAATGACGTAAAAAAGCAATAGCTTATTTTACAATAATGAAAGAATTTATAGAATACATATTACAATATGGTAATTTGAATAAACAGCAAATTGACCTGATAACAAGCAAAGGAACGGAAATTAGACTTAGCAAAGACGACTATTTTGCAGAAGCTGGTAAAGTATTAAAACAGGTCGGGTTTATAATTGATGGTATTTTTCGTATTTGTTATTACAACAACAAAGGAGAAGAAATCACTAAAATTTTCATTGAAGAAAACCATCTGCTTTTCAACCTAAAAAATGCACCTTCAACAGAATATATACAGGCTGCAACAGATTGTAAGCTACTTGTGTTTTCCAATGAGGATTGGAAAGAAATTTCTGATACTATAATTGATTGGGAAAATATTATTCAAAAGATTACCAATAAATCACTTGCGCAAAAATTGGAACGAGTAAGTCCGTTAGTTTCACAAGATGCAACGACACGTTATCTGGAATTTATGAAAAAATATCCAACACTTGTCAATCGCATTCCATTATCATATATCGCTTCATATTTGGGAATCACACAACAATCGTTGAGTAGAATAAGAAAAAATATTCGCTAAGTTGCTTTTTACCATATGGTAAACAGGTTCTCTTTTTATCAGTGCACTTTTGTACCATCAATTTATATTAAAAAATAAAGAAAATGGACAAAACAATTTTTATTACAGGTGCATCATCAGGATTAGGAAAAGCAACTGCCAAATTATTTGCGGCAAATGGTTGGACGGTGATTGCTACAATGCGTAATCCCGAAAAAGAGACAGAACTTACTGAGTTACCAAACATTCATCTTTTGAAGTTGGACATCAATAATGCCAAGCAAATTACTCAAGTAGCTTCTGAAGCAGAAAAAATAAGTCCTGTAGATGTATTATTTAATAATGCAGCGTATGGACTTATGGGAGCTTTTGAGGGGACTAGCGATGAACAATTAACAAGACAGATAAACACTAATTTCTTAGGAACAATACTCGTTACAAAATCATTTCTTCCTTACTTCAGAGCAAGAAAAGGCGGAACGATTATTACTGTTACATCTTCAACCGCTAATATTCCTTATCCGTTTGTAGCAGTTTATGCAGCAACAAAATCAGCATTGGAAACGTGGACGGAAGGAATGAGCTACGAACTAAATGAGTTTGGAATCAATATCAAAACAATTGTTCCTGCTTATATGCAAACTAACTTTGGAAAAAATGCACAAATGGTTTCTCATCAAAATTATCAGGAAGTTTTTAATCAATACATCACGGCAATGAAAGCAGATGCAAATGCAAAAAAAGATACACCTGAAACCATTGCCAATGTAGTTTTCCAAGCTGCGACAGACAACAAAAAGCAATTACACTACACAGCAGGCGATCTTTCAACAGTAGAATATGAATGGCTGAGAAAAGATGGAATAGAAAATGTAATTTTCACAATGAACAAGCGATTTTTTGAAAACGAATAATGATGTTAAAAGCCCAGCTACCAACAACTTTTACAACAATAGCGGTTTGGTTAATTACCTAAATTGTTTTTCATTTTAATAAAATATATTGCTAACGGAAAGGCTGTCTCACATAATCTGCTAATGCGCATACACAAACAATAGCACCAATATAAAAAAATGAAAATAACCACATTGATATCAATATTACTTCTATGTTTATCTTGTAAAGACAGAAGTCACATGGTAAAGACCGAAGCAGTAAAAACTGATACTAATAAAATAGTAAAGCCTCAATTTCAATCAATTATTGATTCTTTTGATGTTAAAGGTTCCATATTGATTTATGATTCAAAAAAGGATATTTACTATTCAAATGACTTTAAATGGGCTAATAAAGGGAATTTACCAGCATCTACGTTCAAAATAGCAAATTCAATTATCGGGATTGAAACTGGCGTGATTGAAAATGATAGTTTTATATTTAAATGGGATGGTGAAAAGAAATGGTCAGAAAATTGGGAACAAGATTTAAATCTTAGAGATGCTTTTCAATATTCTTGTGTTCCTTGTTATCAAGAAGTTGCAAGAAAGATTGGCTCAAAAAGAATGAATGATTATGTATCAAATCTTGACTATGGGAATCTAGAAATTAACGCTACTAACATTGATAAATTTTGGTTAGAAGGAGAATCAAGAATAAGTCAAATACAACAAATTGACTTCATGAAAAGGTTCTACAACTCAGAGCTTCCTATTTCCAAAAGAACTGAGAATATAATGCGAAAAATTATGCTCATTGAAGAAACTGAACATTACAAACTTAGTGGAAAAACCGGTATATCAAATAATAACGGTGAATATAATGGTTGGTTTGTAGGGTTTGTTGAATTTAAAACCAATACATACTTTTTCGCCACAAAACTGGAGCCTGAAAAAGAGTTTAATATTGATTCTTTTATTAAAAAAAGGGTGGATTTAACGCTTCTTGGTTTAAAAAAATTAAAAGTTCTATAGTAAATACTAGTGCTATAAGGGCTACAGTTAATTCCGTATTTTGGTGCATCATCTAATATTCAAAACTTTACTGACCATAGCTGACACGTTTGGAATTATTCTGAAACTTGGCATCCAAATTAGAATTCTTGTTTAATGAAAGAAAAATTAAAAGAACATATTGAAAATTTAATGGCTCTTACAGATGATGAGTTCTCACATATTCTATCGCATTTCTCATTTGAAACATATAAAAAAAATGATTTTCTTATTCAACAAGGGGATAATGTAAAGCACTGTTATTTTGTAGTTTCTGGACTTTTAAAATTGGTTTACGATGACACATATGGGAAACAACATATTGTCTCATTTGCAATGGAGGACTGGTGGGAAAGTGATTTTTCAGCTTATTTCACACAAACTAAAGCTAAAATGTCTTTACAGTGCATTGAAGACACCCTCGTATTTTCCTTAAGCTTTAAAAATTATCAAAAGCTATCATCTGAATTGCCCAAAATGGAGCGTTTCTTTCTCAAAAAGTCTAACGCAGGATTTATTGCTTCACAAAATAGGATTTTATCCTTTTTGACATCAAGTGCTAAAGAACGATATGATCAACTTCTCAACCAATATCCTTTATTATTTCAACGAGTTCCTAAAACTCTTTTAGCTTCTTATTTAGGTGTTTCGCGGGAGACAATTAGTCGTCTTTCTTCTTAATAATTGAACTTCTTTATAATTGTGATGTATGTCACACTCTAACGATACTCTAATTTAGAAGTTTGTAGTGTAATTATAAACCGCAATTATGAGAGGTAAAGTAACGTTGCTGGCCACTATATTATTAACGACGATGTCAACATTCGCACAAAATAAAAAAAAGGAACAAATGGAAAAACGAATAATTAATCCGTGGCAATGGCAAAATGAAAGAAGTTATGTACAAGCCGTTGAAGTAAGAAAACCAGAAGGAACTCTATATATCTCTGGGCAAACTGCAATAGATGCTGATGGCAAATCAAGCACTGCTGATATGAAATCACAATTAATTCAAACTTTAGAAAACCTAGAAAAAGTTATTAAGGAAGCCGGATATGATTGTGAAAATATTGTGAGATTAAACATTTATACAACTTCAACTGAAGAATTATTTACCTGTTTTGATATTTTCCAAAATTGGGTATCTGAGCATTACATAAAACAAGCAAGTACTGTTTTGGAAGTAAAAAGTCTCTTTGAAACTCTAAAAGTAGAATTAGAAGCAACGGTCGTAAAATAATATTTGATTATTGAATTCAAAGTAAAAAATAGCAAACTAATGCGATACTTTTCATATATACTAGAAACAAGCTGAACTATTATTTATATATTTTACCAATCGTTTGGTAATTGCATATTTTTAATATCTTTGTCCTATGAGACCACAAAAAGTAAATGACGAAGAATTAATAACTACCCTATCAAAAATCTTTAGAACACATGGGTATGAAGGTACTAGTATTAAAGACCTATCTGATAGTACGGGCTTAAAAAAAGCAAGTCTTTATCATAGATTTCCCAATGGTAAAAAGGAAATGGCAGAATCTGTACTTAATCATACAGGCAAATGGGTGGCAGATAACATTTTCAACGCACTTAATAAGGAAGGGGATTCTACTGAGGATAGATTAAAAAATGGTCTGTCACAAATACAGAAGCTCTATAACGGCGGGCTAGACTCTTGCATATTTAGAGCCTTATCTATGCAAAACGGAATGGATTTATTTCGCCAAAGTATAAGTAATGGTATGAATGAGTGGTTAGAGGCATTTAAAAATTTTGGCTTATCCATACATTTATCAGAGCACTTAGCAGAAGAAAAAGCTATGCAAACATTAATTGATATACAGGGTACTCTTGTGGTAAGTAAAGGTTTGCAGGATACTACTATTTTTGAAAACACATTAAAAAATATAGAACGTAATTATAGTTAAAAAAATTTATCATCTTAATATACCGAATGTTCGGTAATTAAATAAATCCAATCATATATGAAAAAAGTAATCCCATTATTTTTAAGTGTAGTACTGTTTCTTTTTGGGTGTCAAGAATCTAAAAAAGAAAGCAACATAGTTCAAACAAGTGTAAAATCTCAAAAAACACCTCCTATGAAAACGACAAAATTTAAAACAATGGAAGTTGATGGTATCAACATAGCATATCGAGAAGCCGGAAACCCAGAGAATCCCACATTGGTTTTATTGCACGGCTATCCTTCGTCATCACACCAATACCGTAAAGTACTAAATGCGTTATCAGACAACTATTATTTGATTGCACCAGATTATCCTGGTTATGGAAACAGTGATTTCCCCTCTCCTGATACGTATGAATATACCTTTGAAAACATCGCCAAAACAATGGACTCCTTTTTGGAAAAGAAGGGATTAAATTCCTATGCTATTATGATGCAGGATTACGGTGCTCCCATTGGGTTTAGGATTGCTGTTAAACACCCTGAAAGAGTTACGGCTATTATCAATCAAAATGGCAATGCTTATGAAGAAGGACTTGGAAAAGGATGGGGACTTATTAGGGATTTTTGGGCAGACAGAAATGAAAAAACTGAAGAAGCATTGTTACCAGCTTTTACATTAGATGGTTTAAAATGGCAATATACCCACGGTACAAGAAATCCAGAAACCGTAAATCCCGATACTTGGCACTTAGATTACCTTAGAATGTCTAGACCTAATGCTCATAAAGTTAATTTAGATTTATGGTATGATTACCAAGACAATATTAAGCAATATCCTTTATGGCAAAAGTATTTACAAGAGCATCAACCTCCAATGCTTATTGTATGGGGAAAAAATGACGAGTATTTTCCGGAACAGGGTGCCCAGGCATTTAAAAAAGATGTGAAAACTATAGACTATAATATATATGATACAGGACATTTTGCTTTAGAAGAAGACGGGGAAGAAATCATTGCAAAAATGAGAGCATTTATGCTAGAATATTTGAAATAGCAAGTGGCTGACAAGGTGAAAAAATATACATTGTTCGTTCAAAACCGATAATCGACGTATATAAACCCGTAACTGAGCATTATTCGATACCGTTTAGCCTTAAAAATACAATTATTAAAATCCTGAATTTAAATACATCTCTCCGTGATTTAAAAACTTTATCCATCTACGTGTCCGATAGTTTTGTATAAAACAAAAAATTATGAACACACAGAAAGTTTGGTTTATTACAGGAGCGTCTAAAGGGATGGGACTTGAAATCACAAAAGCAGTTTTAGGCAATGGAGATAAGGTAATTGCTACTTCTCGAAATACTGGAGAGCTCTTAGAAAGAATTGAGAAACACGAGGGTAATTTGCTCCCCATAAAGTTGGACATCACCAATGAAAAAGAGGTTAAAAATGCGATCATAAAAGGCATAGATAAATTTGGACATATAGATGTTGTGGTCAATAATGCAGGGTATAACCTGTTAGGTAACATCGAAGAACTAAGTGATGCCGAGTTTAGAAAAACAATGGATGTCAATGTTTTTGCAATGACCCATATCATCAGAAATGTACTACCACACCTACGCAAGCAAAAATCGGGGCACATTATTAATATCGCATCTATGATGGGCTATATGAGTTATCCTGCTAACGGAAGCTATAGCGCTTCCAAATATGCGGTTATTGGACTGTCAGAGGCTCTTGCTAAAGAAGTCGCTCCTTTTGGCATAAAAGTAACTATCCTTGCACCGGGAACATTTCGTACAAATTTTATGAATGAGGATACACTCAATGTTGCGGAAAATAAAATTGACACCTATAATTTAAATAAGCAGGTTGAACAGTTTACGGGATTTGACGGCAAACAAGTAGGTGATCCTAAAAAATTAGCAGAGGTAGTACTTAAACTTGTAGAAATGCCGAATCCTCCCTTGCATCTTCCTTTAGGTTCTGATAGTTACAATGCCATTTTGGAAGTTCGTAAAAACGAAAAAGAAGAAATGGAACAATGGAAAGCTTTATCTTTAGCTACTGATTTTGAACAAGAATAGTGTGAAAAAAGCTGCTCCATATAAAATTGAGTCAATATCTGAACTTCATAGATTATTCAATTTGCCAAAACCAATTCATCCTTTAATAAGCGTAATTGATTTTGAGCATTTGAAATTCGATTCCAATGAAATTTGGAGCAGCTTTTATTATGATTTCTATTGTGTAGCTATTAAAAAAGAGGCTTCAGGCAAGTTTAGGTACGGACAAGGTCATTATGATTTTGATGAAGGCGTGATGAGTTTTACCAAGCCAGGTCAAATCTTTTCTGTCACGAACCCTGCGGATGACCCCGTGTCAGGATATATGATGGTTTTTAAACCTGACCTTATCCGGCATTATGAGTTAGGTAAGATTATAGGTAATTATGGATTCTTCTCCTATTCCACCGCAGAAGCGCTTCACCTTTCTGAAAAGGAGGACAATATCATTATGTCCCTGATGCATCAAATGCAGGATGAGCTAAAAAATAATATTGACCATTACAGTCAAGATTTAATAGTATCGCATATTGACTTGCTTCTCAATTACGCAAAGCGTTTTCACAATAGGCAATTTTTGACTCGAAGTTCTGTGAATAATGACATAGTAGTAAAAATGGAAAAATTAATGGATGCGTACCTAAAAAGTGATGCTACACTATCGGGTGTTCCAACGGTCAACTATTTTGCAGAGAAACTCAATATCTCTCCCAATTATTTGAGTGATTTATTAAAAAATGCTACCAGTAGAAATGCACAAACCCATATTCAAGAATTCATAGTTGAAAGAGCGAAAGAATTGCTTTCCACAACTAATTTAAGTATAAAGGAAATCGCTTATGATTTGGGGTTTGAATACCCTCAATCATTCAGTACTATGTTTAAAAAAAACACACAACAAACACCATTGCAATTCAGAGCATCATTTAATTGAAAAAATTACTACCGCTAACAATGTATAACCGCAATTACGGCGGATTCGACTACGTCCGAATCCACTCGGAATTGCTAACGTCTGTGCCAAACCGAAAATTAACGCATATTAACCCGTAACTGACTGTTATACGAGACCGTTGGCACACATATAAAAAATACGTTTTCAAATAAAAAAATAAGGTAATTTTAATATTTCTACTACTAATTTCATACAGCGGATTTACTCAAAATCTGACTGAAAAAGAATTCGTGATTCTGACTTTTGAAATGGACCGAAATAAAGATTCTCACGGAACTTTTATTTACTATTGGATTGCGGAATTAGAAAAATATGAAAAAGTGGATGAATATAAAGAACCGAAAATCTATTCTCATTTCTTGCACGAATTTTATGGTAGTGAACAATTAGAATCTTGTTGTTTAGGAAAGGTTTCTTATCCTTACACAATGACAACGGGAACGAAATTTAATTTTCCTAAAAACTATAGTGAATATCTGACTGAACTACGTGAATTAGTTAAGAAAAACAGAGAGAAAATACAAGTAATCAAGAAAGAATGGAAAGAAGGTTACAAAGAAAAAGTAACCGTTTATGCAACAGCAGTTCGTGGAAAATTATGTGAGTGCGAATTTGGTGGTGACACTTATTTAACAAAAGGTGACCGAATTAGTTTTCCGAAAGGAAACTACGAAATATTAAAAACTATTTGACTAAAGAAAAACGGATTTTACTCTTTAAGGACATTTCCGATTTTAACTATTCAAATACTGATTATAGAACTGGAAAATAAAATACGTGTGCCAACACCGTGTAAAAAACATTGCTTATTTTAGTTCAACGGTTTGGTCGTTGCCTTGTTAGCTAGCATCTGATTTTCCTTCGGAAAATCCTCGCACTCAAACACGCAACGTTCCTTACACATAAACGTTGTGAGCAATATGAACAAACTTTTGACTATCATTTCTAAGCAAATATTTACCTTAAACTAGTTTGTTCTTAATTCATTTACATCAAAATTACTTGTCTATCAAATTAAACAAAATATGATTATCAAATCATCTAGACATTAATTCATTTACATCAAAATTACTTGTCTATCATATAATTAAAAATATGACAATCAAATTATTTTGACATTAATCTATGTGTATTAAACGTATTTGTCTATCATATAATTCATTTTTTTATAGACAAGGTGCTTATATGTAAAAAACATCTTAAATTTACCTTAAAATACTAAACATGGATTTTACAAGCTCAGTACAATATCACTATGACAAGTTTCCTCCAAAAGAATTGAATTATGGTAGAATTGTTAATTCATTATTAAAAGCAACAGATGCTTTAGCTCGATATGACCAAATGCTTAAAAACATGCATAATAGCGAAATTCTATTGGCACCTTTGAGAAATCAAGAAGCAGTTATTTCTTCTAGAATGGAGGGAACTATCAGTACAATGGATGAAATTCTAAAGTTCGAAGCTGATAGTGAAAATAATTCAGAAGAAGCAAAAAATGTTCGTTCTGAAGTTTTTGAGACAATTTTATATCAACGAGCTCTATTAAATGCACAAAAGGCAATGAACGATGGCTACCCATTGTCTCAACATTTAATAAAAACTCTACATCAACAATTATTATCCTTTGGAAGAGGTGCTCAAAAAGCACCTGGACAATACAAAATTGAACAAAACTATTTAGCTGACAAAATAAAACAGAAAGTCCTATTTACACCAATAAGTCCTGAAAAATTAAATGACGGATTGGAACAATTATTTGAATATATAAAGGAAAGTTCAGACCCTATATTAATTAAAACGGCTTTAATGCATCTTGAATTTGAAGCACTTCATCCTTTTCAAGATGGAAATGGAAGAATTGGACGTATGCTAATTACACTATTATTATGGTCATCTGGAACAATTTCAGAACCTCATTTTTATGTAAGTGGATATTTAGAAGAAAATAAAGATCAATATATTGATACTATGAGAAATGTGTCAGAAAATGACGATTGGGAATCGTGGTGTATTTTCTTTTTAGACGCAATTGAGAAACAAGCAATTAGAAATTTAGAAATAGCTGAAAGCATCAAAAATTTATACGAGGAAATGAAACATGTTTTTTCAGATACTTTATCATCAAAATGGAGTGTTAACGCATTAGATTATATTTTCACAAACCCCATATTTAGAAATAATAGGTTCACCTCAAAAAGTGGAATCCCAGGACCAACTGCAGCCAGATTTACAAGAATGCTATTGGATAAAGAACTACTAAGAACAATAGAAGAATCTTCAGGAAGAAGACCAGCTCTTTATGCATTTGAACCATTATTAAAATTAGTTCGAGTATAAAAAACTTCCTACAACAAAGAACTGAGGTAAAAAACAACTCTTATCTTCATTAAATTTAGACACTATTATCCTATACTCTAAGAGTCATATTTTTGAACTTAGAGTTTTTTATTCCTTGTTTTTCTTGCTTACCTCGTCAGGACAGAAATATAAGTTTCGTCATAAGGCCTTCCAGATTTAGTAATCGTAAAATACTACTAGGGTGGTTTGTTCACTACTACAAACAATATCAAATCCTTACTTTAAGCTTGTTTTATATTTATTTAATAGGTTGCTAGTTTTATTAATTGTCAGGTATTCAACTATACCTTTTATTGTGTTCAATTTCTATATAATAAGTAGTTAATCATATCGAAAAGATCATTGTCGGTCAATTATCTATCATATTACGGCACTTCTCGATTTACGCGCGACATATGTAAGATAACTTTAATCATCGCCTTAAAAGCCTTTTATATGCAATTTGATTAAGTGTTTAGTCTTTTAATAGAAGAGCTAATTTAAATTTTGTTGCTTGACACGTAATATAATAAGTTGCGATTTGACCATTGAAAAACCATTGGTGAAGTGTTGGTATTTAGCGTTGGTCTTGGCGTTGGTATTGAGGAAAAGTATTGGAGTAGTGCAGGAAAGCATTAAAAAAATACTAGAAACGTATTGGAAATGCGTGGATTTTAGCGTTGGTTCTGGCGTTGGTCTTGACGTTGGTCTTGGCGTTGGTCTTGCAGAAAAGCATATAAAATGTTAGAGACGAATTGGAAAAGCAATGGTTTATTATAAAGTAAAGTCTTTTAAATGAGGTTTTAAGATTATATCGACTTTTTTCTATAGTTATATTTGATGTATATTGAAGTTGTTTGATTAATTTTGAAGTTATCAAATAACAATTAAAATAAATTATTTTACCACCAATAGTGTGGTAATTTTTTAATCGAATAGCGTACCTATAAACGTACCTAGATTTTAATAATTACAACTCTAAAGACAAAGTTAAACACTTTGTTTTCAAGGCTTTGTATTTTTTGTTTTCGAACTTGCTGAACTTAAAATCCAATGAACATTAGTTCGTACGGGTTCAAGTCCCGTCCCGAGTACTTAGATAAAGCCTTGTTATACAAGGCTTTTCTTGTTTTTAAGGGTTTCCTGAAACCACTTAAAATGCACTACAAAATTGAAATCGCACCTATTAACCTTATTGCTTCTTCGGTTAATAAGAGATATAGTTTCTTAACTTTTCTTTCTTAATAAATACACAAAACATAAGTTGCCTCTATTAAAAGATGCTGGGTTTATTTTTATTAGCTTCTGGAAGCTAATAGTACTTTAGATAAAAATCAATTTACTAAAGGGAGATCTTTTTTAAAAACCTTTCTACGAATTTTAAAAGTGAAATTAAAAAACAATAATTAAATAAAATTATTTAAAAACAGCTAAAATAAATTCTAAATTTCTAAATTTAGATTAGTTAAAATGTACAAAACAAAAAAATAATTACTTAAAATCTTTAACGATAAAAAATATTAATATGAGAATTATACTATTAGTACTGACCTTAACATTTTGGTTACCTAACATCATAAATGCACAGAATAACGTTGCTAAAATAGACATCAATAAACTAATTGAAGAATATCCTGGTAAAGATGAATATGTTAAAGATATTGAGGAGTTAAGTGACGGATTACAAACTAAGTTAGACGATATGTATAATAAGCTAAAAGCGACTATAAATAAATATGAAAGTGAGGCTGAATTACAATCAGAAGAAACAAATATTGAAAGAGCCAAAGAAATTAATAGAGAAAGAGAAAAAATTTCTGAACAACAAAAGATAGCAATTGAACAATTAGAAAAATTTGAATCTAATATAAATAGAAAAATGTCTGTTAACGTACATAAAGTTGTATTATATATTGCTGAAAAACAAAATTTAGATTTTGTATTAGACTCATCACATGGTTATAATATAATTGAAGCAGATTGTAAAGATATTTTTAATGACGTAAAAACTGAATTAATAAAATTTATTGCAGAACAAGAGTAATTAAACAATGAATGTATAAACGGATTATAGTTGTGTAAGTACTTTATTATTGTTAAAATTTGTCGTGTGGCTTAGTTGAGTGATAAATGAATTTTTACAATTTCTATTCACACCTTTTGCCTAAAATTATAAAACCACTTCAAGCACGTAATAGATCTATGTTTTTACCATAACATTCTAAAATGATAAAACTAAAAAGGTATTCTATTATTATTTGTTTTATAGTATCGTTTTCTACTATAAAAGGATACTCTCAAATTGATACGACTAACAGTAAAGTCTGGATTTCTTTTAAAAACTCAGCTCACAACATAGGGTTTTGTGTGTATCATATTCAACAAGAAGCCTGCGAAGACCATTCAGAAATAAAGGATGAATTACAAAAAATTAGTGATCCAGAATCTGAGGTCTATTATTACCAATTAGACTCTAAATGGGCAAAAAATAGGCTTATTTCCTTAGCTAAAAATAATGCATCTAAACCAGAAAATTATTTTATACTGTTTGATGTCGATCAAGGTTCCTTTGCCAAATTATACGATTCAACTAAAACATCTAACTCTTATAAGATGTTTTCTGTATTTGATTTAAGAGATAATTTTGAAATTAAAACACATAGAAAATCAAATTCTAGTATCATCTTCAAAATAGTTTCAGACAGAGCAAATTCAATTCTAACCAATACCATGTGGCGAGAGTTTTTTAGTCATAGACTTGGTCGTTTAAGTTCTGAAATTGAAATTTCACTCATTGGTTCTACTTCATTGAACGATTATCATAGCTTCAAAGACAAGTTTATGAACTTTGTTAAGAAATAAAAAACGGCTACAATACCATTTAAAAAAAAATAGGCCAATTGCTAGAAAATCTGCTAGTTATGGTGAGTTTTTTGTAGCCTAATTTTTAAACTTGGTTTAATAAAACAGCTTTATAATTACAGAGTATAAGGATTCGTCTTGTGCTTTATTCAAATTAAAGCAACTAAACTGCATTAGTTTTTATGAATGAGCTGAGATTTAAAACGTATTAAAAATATACCTATAAATGGGTATTGTTTCTTTATAGTTTTAGGCTCATCTTGTTAGCTTTAATTTGGTATATAGATAAAACATCTAATATTATTTGACATTTTATTGCTTGACTTTGTTTAAATACTCAAAATTACTCTATTTCTAGAAACATTGATTACGACCTAAACTCAAGCACACCAACCATTAAAAATACAATACCTTAAATTTAAAACACCTGAAGACATAGGCACAAACGACATACCCACAAACCAAAAATTTAAAATAGACCATTTTATTGGCATTACATATAACAGCAAATTCTAAAAACAAAATTAAGGAATTATGAGAAAATCTACCTTAATCATTGCATTATTACTATCTTTTTTCACTACAAGTTCTCAAGTGTATGATGCTTATAACCATGCAGAGCTAAAAAAAGATTCTAAAGGACGCTTTATTGGAGATATATCTGTGTTAGGTATAATGAACAGAGCGACACTTGATGCTGCAGATGATAAAAATTTCCTAAAGGAGTTTACCCTAAAATTGAAAATTTGGGACTACTTAGGCGAACCTATGGAAATGTATGCATTTCAGTGGAAAAGAAAAAAAAGCTATACCGTTAAAGTAAATAATAGGATAAGAAATTTGTCTTTAGACGATCTTAAAGATTATCCAGATTTACAAAAACGTTTCTTAAATATAAGACCAACTAAAGTAGATGTTAAGATTTCTGGCGTTGCGGGAGATGGAAATTCTACAAACACCTATAAAGTTGGACAAGTTAATGTTCCTGAAGAAATTGTTCCTGTCGTAATGTTGTTTGATTACATCGTTAAAGATGTTGATTTACTAATTGCAAAAGAAGGTGAATATAGAGAGCCCACTGTTGCTGGAAGTCCTTCTACTTGGAATGAGTTTTTCCAATGGTCATATAGCGATCCTAGTATTGGACCAGATATTGATTTAAATATTACAGAAACTAGCTTTAATAAACTTTCAGAAAACGAACAAAAACAACGTATTAAAAAAATTAAGGATGTTTGGAAACAGATTAAACACATAAAGTTAAGGGCAGATCTTAAAACATTAGAATGGCCAGAGCTGGAAATGATAGACATCATAAAAACTTACGACCGCTATAAGAAGCAAAAGAAATTAAAAAAAACTGAAAGTGATGATTATTTTTGGAGTGGAGAAGAAGAGGTAGTCGCAGAAAAAGCTGAAAATGATGATTTTTGGAGTGGTGGGACTAAAAAGAAAACAAAAGATGATTTCTGGAGTGGAAAAGGGTCTACAGAGGAAGAAGTAAATGTTCAAAAAAGTATTGCGACTGCAACAGGAAACCAATACATAGGTCAAAAAGAAGTATTAACCAAGAGGATTACTATTTCATACTATGACCACGGTGAAATAGATGGAGATAGAATAAATATAAAACATAATGGAAAAACGAAAGCAAATAATGTGACTCTCAGATCTTATGATGAAAATTTAAGTTTAGATTTAGAAGAAGGAGTAAACAGAATAAGCTTTGAAGCGTTAAATCAAGGAAGCGCAGGACAAAACACAGCTTCATTCACGGTTTATGATGCGAATAACAATGTTTTATACACTAACGAATGGAAAATAAATACAGGGTTCAAAGGCACATTACTACTAATTAAACTATAAATATGAAAAAGATTATCATATTAACAGCACTCACATTAATTTCAATCACCAATATTTTCGCTCAAACTAAAAATGATCAAGCAAGAGCTTATTACATTGAGGCTGAAAAAAATTATGAGTTAAAAGACTATCTATCTTCATTAGCTAATCTGATAAAGGTTGAAGAGATATTAGGTGCAACCAATGCTCGTGTTTTAGCTTTAAGAGTTAAAATTTCTTATGAAGCAAAAGATTATGACTACGCAAAAAAGTATTTAAAACAATTTTCTAACTATGATTCATCAGAAGCGCTGAAAAATGAGATTTTATCATATATCGTTAAAGTTGATAATAAATTAGAGGAGGCTTTAAGAATAAAAGAAAGAGAAATTATTGCCGAAAATGAAAGTAAACAAGCTGAAGCTATGGATAAAGGGAATTGGGAGAAAGCGCTTTCAGAGAATAACTTTAATAGCTTTAAAAACTATTTATCAAATGAAAATAATATTCTTTTTAGAATAGAGGCCGAGAAAAAAATAAAAAGACTCTTCTTAGCGACGTCTGAAGGGATAGAAAAGTTTATTAAAGAAAATGGTCATAAGGATAAAGGACATGCTTTGTATAAATATAATTATTCAGCAACTGTAACACCTTATGTAATTAAAATAAAGAGTCAATGGCGAACTATGAAAAATAAAATAGAATATTTTACAGATAACTTATATCTAGAAGGTGAAATAGAACTGACAGGAGGAGGAAAAAAAGGGGATTATTATATTTGGGGTCCTTATGGAAATCGTTTAATTACTTTAAATCCAAATTGTGATGCTGTAGCATTTTTTGAAGGCCTTGAAGCATATGTAAATTCTACTGATAATAAGAAAAAGCCCAAATTTATCACTAAGCTATAAACAAAATATACCAGTAGAATTCAAAACTAATTGTTTACAAAAACGTTTGTATTCCATTACGGCTGAATGATATTTGCGTACCACTTCGTAAAGAAACCAAAGTCACATGATTATTAATTAAGTTATAAAGATGAAAAAAATTATCATATTAACAGCACTCACATTAATTTCAATCACCAATATTTTCGCTCAAACTAAAAATGATCAAGCAAGGGCTTATTATATAGAAGCTGAAAAAAATTATGAGTTAAACAATTATCAATCTTCTTTAAATAACTTGAATAAGGTTGAAGAGATATTAGGTGCAACCAACGCTCGTGTTTTAGCTTTAAAAGTTAAAAGCTCTTATGGCGCAGAAGATTATATCAATGCAAAAAAGTATTTAAATAAATTTTCTAACTATGATTCATCAGAAGCGCTAAAAAATGAGATTTTATCATACATCGTTAAAATTGATAATAAAATAGAAGAAGTTAAACTAGAAGCTGAAAGAAAAAAAGAGCTAGATGAACAAAATTGGTTAAAAGCCACATCTAATCACACTATACAATCTTATGAAACTTATTTGAACAACTCTAAAAACACTCTTTATCGCTCTGAAGCTAAAAGTATATTAGCTGAAGATGAGGGATTTAAAGAAATTCGTCTTGCAAAAAAACAGTTAGCAACACCCAAAGGTTTAACTGATTTTTATTTCAAAAACAAATCATATTCGTCTCCTAAAGATTTTGAGCTATCAAAATCTACGGGAATGTTGAAATTAGGCAAAAACGAAAGCTATCGAGAAGGTCCAGCTTATGAAGTTCATGAAATCTATTTAGCTCAGTTAAATAAGGTTAAAATTAACATAAAAAAAGGTAGTTATTATGATATAACATTTTATGGTGAAATAGATAGAACAATTTATAAAAGAAAAAAAAGAGGTTTAGTATTTGATTTTAAAAGACGCTTAACTCATCATACTGAAAAATATTACTCTCCATCAATTGATTTTAAAAATGAGAAAAGTCTCGAACAATTTTTAGAAGCTTTCAAAAGGTATTTAAATAATTCAGGATATTACCCAAGTTTTGTAAAAGGGTAAGTATTCTATATAAGTATTAAAAAAAAAGATAAAAAACACCAAATAAGCTGATTATGATGTTAATGAGCATATGTGATTTTTATGCATTAATAATGACCCAAAAGATAAAACAACTGATTTATTTAAACATATTGATATCCAATTGTAATATTAAGATAATAAAGGGGTGCATAAAAGTTGATGAATTTTATAATCATTAACTATGAAAGCAACCAAAGTATTATCTACAACTTTTCTTTTGTTCTTTTCAATTTTATGCAATGCGCAAGAACAACAAAATGATGAGACCATTAGAGAAAAAATTAGTTGGATGAATAAATTTGGTTTTAAAAATACCGTTCCGATAAACGATACACTATTAAAGCCAAAACAAATTTTCTTTGGTGAAGCGGTTAGGGATATATTTTATTTTTATGATACGAAAGACAACAAATCAGTTACGGTTGCTTTTGAGGATAAATTAACTAACAAGATGACCCTTACTTGTATTAATGGAGAGTATAAAATTTATATTTCCGATTTATTTACAGCAGGATATACTGTTATATCAAATGAAGATCTAGGAACAATTAATTTCGGAACAAATAAGGAAAATGCTTTAAAAACCTATAAAGCGTTCGAAGATTTGTTCTATTTATTAAAATGGGAAGTTGAGTGTATCAATAAATTAAGCGATAACAAATAAATTTTAAAACCAATACAAATATGAAAACAATACAGTTTGTAACCTTAACATTTCTATTAGTGTTTGCCACGGTGATGCAGGCACAAGACATACATAACCCATACGATAACTGTGAGTGCACAGATAGGATGGAACGAGACTATGTTTTTGGCGGCTCAAATATTGTTACTTATAAAGGCGTGCGGTATATGTTTTATGATTATTACAAGCCAGAAAAAAATACGTGTTTTCAGAATTACCTGAATGAATCTAGCAGCATAACTGTAGAAGCTTTTAAAGAAAAGCTATTAGAGCACCCAACATTTAAAATGCTGGTCGATGCTGGCGTGGTACGTCAAAAAAGTATTGTAGGTAAGATATATTGGAAAGCTTCATCGGTAAGTGAGGTTGAGGAAGCTCAAAAGGAAAAAGCTATGGAATACAATTATAGCAATCTTACTCTAAAAGCTATTGACCTAAATGTAGATTTTGAAACACCTTTTAGCAAATTTAAAACCTGTAGTAATTAAAAATCACTAACTATGAAATTCTTAAATGTAGTTGGTCTTTTAATTATAACATTTACAATACAGGCTCAGCATCTCATCATAAATCCAGATCTTATTTCTCATAATGTAGAAGAAGTTATTCTGCCGGTTTCAAATAACGCATATGTCTTAGTTAAGGATAGTACAGCTTATGTTTACAATATAGATGCTGTTTTACCATTTAAAAAAGGTAACATAAACGAGAACTTCATATTAGATATAAATAATAATAGGCTATTAACCATCGCATTAGTTCCTGAGTATTTTGATAAAGCAGATGAAAATATGAATATCGTGACACTGGTATCCTATAAATATGAAATTAACTATAGTGTTGTAGATAGTATCAAGGCAAATAATTTAGTTGATAAATACGATTATTTCATCCCTAAGTCAGTTGTTCAAGAAACTATTGAGAATCGCGAAGCATTGAATTCAGAAGATTTATATGTCTCGAGTATTTATAGTTCTTCAGATAATTTAGCGCTACCATCACATTATTTAAGAATAGATAAAAACCAATCTCTATCTGTTTTAAACAATGGGTATCTTACGCTTTCTGAAGTTAAATATAACAAGATAGTTAAAGATAAATCTTGGGGATTTTTTAATGGATCAATAAGTCTTCTACGTAGTATAAAAATAGGAGATTTTGCTCGAATTAATTTTCAACGCTATAAGGAAGATTCAGATACCTTAGAAAATTTTTGGTGTATAATAGATTTAAAAAAACAAATTTTCGCTCCTATAGATTTAAAGCAATTTTATAGTAATCTAGAAACTATAGAGGCACAGGACATCTCGTTGATTAATAGTACGCCATTCTTTTTCAGGTCTTTAAATGATAATAATGTAAGAATGTACGTATTGCCAGATAATAATTACGTTTGGTTAGATGACCAATCCTACTATTATAGTTCTGAAGACCTATCTAAATATGCACAAATTAAAATGAGAGATAAATCTTTAAGCCCTAATGTAAATGTGCACCATTATAACCATCCAGACAATATTCTAAAAGCTATTGCGCCGCACGAACCTGAAAAAAATTAAAGCGTTATCAAAGAGCAATGAAAACATTTAAAAAGAAATACCTTTTATAAAAAGTTTAAAATTTGAATAAATGAATTTAAAACTCTCAATCGAGGAAAATAAAAGTAAATTTTTAGATGAAATGATAACCTTTGAAAAAAAGTTTATTCTTCAGCATTATTTTAAAACCAAGAAGGTCATCAATAATGCAGAAAGAGAGATTTTAAAAAAATCACCTAGCAATGAAATTGAAACTATTGCACTTATAGGAGTTCTACTTCTAGAAAAAGATGCTTTAAATATGTTTAGATTAAGAATAGGATCTGTATTTAAAAGTGATGTTGAGTTAGCAGAGTCCTGTCAAAGATTAATAGACACCAAAAGCATTATAAAAGCCGAAACTGAATTATTCCATTATGAGTATGAATACGAAGAATCTATAGAAGTGCCTATTATCGATTATTATATCAAATTTTTTAAATAAGAAAAAGTTTCTTCAAAAGGTATTCCTGATTTACTAATTGTAAAAAGTAATTGAGTAGTTAAATGCTACTACAAACAATACCAAATTCTTACTTTAAGCTTGTTTTGTAGTTATCTAATACGTAGTGCAGAATAACTTTAATCTGCGCATTAAAAACCTTAAAATTTTTAAATCATGAGGTTTAGGGCTCTATTTTTTCTTACGTCTATTATTTCCGCCACCTTTTTGAGAGCCTTTATTCTTTTTTCGGTTTGCAAAAAATTCTTGTTTTATACGTTGCTTCTCTTTTTCAGCAGCTTTCTTCTCAGAAGTTGTCATAGGTTTGTCTGTCTGCGGAAAAGGATTGTCTTTTATAACCGTAATTTTTTGCTTAATTAGCTTTTCAATATCTTTTATGAACTGTATTTCTTCAGGCTCACCAATAGATATAGCTATACCATCTTCTCCTGCACGTCCACATCGGCCAATTCTATGAACATAAGTTTCTGGTTCATTAGGAATGTCGTAGTTAATCACGTACTCTAATTTGTCAATATCAATTCCTCGAGCTGCAATATCTGTAGCAACCATTACCCTTATGTTGCCATCTTTAAATGCTTTTAATGCTTTTTGTCTTTGATTTTGAGATTTGTTTCCGTGTATGGCAGCACTCTTTATCTTCTTCTTTAATAGCTTACGTACGGTACGGTCTGCTCCGTGCTTAGTTTTAGAAAAAACGAGAACTTGGTCTATCTTAGGATCTTCTAAAATATGAAGCAGCAAGTCTCCTTTATTGGTCTTGTTGGTGGTGTATAAATACTGTTGAATAGTTTCTGCAGTAGATGAAACTGGATTTACTTCAACTTTTTTAGGGTTTTTAAGAATTTGATTAGATAGTGTCAATATATTCTTTGGCATTGTAGCAGAGAAAAATAAAGACTGTCTGTTCTTAGGAAGTTTTGTTAGTAGTTTTTTAATATCGTGAATAAAGCCCATATCCAACATTCTGTCGGCTTCATCTAAAACAAAGTACTTAACGTCTTTTAAAGAAATATAACCTTGGTCCATAAGGTCTAACAATCTTCCTGGTGTCGCAATTAAAACATCAACACCGCTTTTAAGCTTATTAGTTTGCGCACGTTGAGGTACACCTCCAAATATAACTGTGCTTTTTAATGATGTATATTTTCCATAAGCAGAAAAATTCTCACCTATCTGTATTGCAAGCTCTCTAGTTGGTGTAACTATTAGTGATAATATTTTACGCTTACCTTTAGCATTTTCTAAGTCGTTTGCTAAATGCTGAATAATAGGAATTGCAAAAGCACCTGTTTTACCTGTTCCGGTTTGTGCACTTCCTAAAACATCTTCACCTTTTAATATAAGTGGAATTGAACGTGCCTGAATAGAGGTAGGCTCCTCATAGCCTTGTTCATCAAGAGATTTTAAAATAGGGGAAATTATGTTTAGATCTTCAAATGTCATACTTCAAATGTTTTGCGACTGCTAAGTATTTTGGCAAGTATGCATTAAATATCTTAGAGTTTAGGGTAAGTTTAAAGCACAAAGGTAGTGTTTATAACTACGAGAATAGACTAAATGAATAGTAGTAATACTTTAGAGAAGTTATGAGGGACGAGATACAAAAATTTCAATTCGTCTAAAACCTCCCAAGGATTCAAAAATTGATAACTTATTAGGCTTTAATTATTATAAAGTATACAAATCTTCTTTGCTTGGAAATGTAGCAATGAGACCTTCATAAATATCTTTATGAGCTCTAATTTTAAATTTACGTCCGTCATTGCATACGATTACAAATTGAATCTTTTGATTTTTAGCCTTAATGTCAATACTGTCAAAACGTTCAACTTCATTAAAATGCAATGGGATAAATCCAATGTCACTTTTAATGATAAAACCTTGTTTTATAAATGTCATCTTTGAGCGCTTAAAAGTATTATAGCTCATACACCAAATACCTATGGATAATAAACTAAGTACTACAAAAATGAATATTATATTTTCAGTAAAATTAAATTCTGAAAAACTAGCACTATAAATATAATAGCCAAATAGTAAAAATGATATCAAAATTATTGGAGTACCAAACCGATTAATGAGATATCTTTCTTTTAACTGAAAGTCTATCATATACTCCATATTACATATATTATTTAATACTCTAAAAGCTGCTCAATCTTTGCCTTCACCTTCTCTGTGCTAGGAATAAACGTCTCTTCTAAAACAGAATTCAAAGGAATCGCAGGCATATTTTCACTACCAATGGTCATAACTGGTGCATCCAAATATTGGAAGCATTTCTCTTGTATTTTTCCTGAAAGCGCTCTCGCAAAAGTATTGTCGCTAGGCTCTTCAGTTACCACTAAACATTTTCCACATTTTTTAACGGAAGCCATTATGGTATCTTCATCAAGTGGATGAAGTGTGCGCAAGTCGACAACTTCTATAGAATCTTGTAAACCAAGTTCTGCGGAAGCATTCATAGCCCAATGCACGCCCATTCCGTAAGTGATTATAGAAATGGTTTCTTGGTCTTCTTGCTTCCAGATTTCTTGTAAGACATTCGCTTTTCCAAATGGTAAGACATAATCTTCATCTGGCATTAATGATGTGGCGCCTTTTGTGCCTTTTACTTTACTCCAATACAAGCCTTTGTGTTCAAAAATAACAACTGGATTTGGGTCGTAATAGGCGGCTTTCATCAAACCTTTTAAATCGGCACCGTTACTTGGATAAGCGATTTTAAGACCGCGAATATTAGTCACCACACTTTCTACTGAAGAACTGTGATAAGGACCACCACTTCCGTAGGCGCCAATAGGCACACGTAATATCATTGACACTGGCCATTTACCATTTGAGAGGTAATTGCTTCGTGAAACCTCTGTAAATAGCTGATTGAGTCCTGGCCAAATATAATCGGCAAACTGCACTTCTACAATTGGTTTTAAACCAGTGGCGCTCATACCAACAGTACTACCTATAATAAATGCCTCTTGAATAGGCGTATTGAAAACACGGTTATCACCAAACTTTTGCGCTAAGGTTGCCGCTTCTCTAAACACACCACCTAAACGGCCACCAACATCTTGACCGTACATCAAACATTCAGGATGTTTGCGCATTAATTCTTCAACTGCAAATAGGGCACAATCTACCATTACGACTTTATCGCCACCTTGTGGTGAACGTTCGCCTTTCTCCTCAGTAATTGGCGTTGGTGCAAAGTCGTGTGTAAATAAATCTTCAGGTTTTGGGTCTTCGGCTTTTAATGCTTTTTGATAAGCTTCTTCAACTTCAGATTTAACTTCAGTTTCAATTGCAGTTAAATCCTTTTCAGTAAACCCATTATCCATCAATAATTTTTGAAGCTTCGGGTATGGATCGCGAGTCTTTGCTTCGTCTAAATCATCACGATAAAACTCCATTCGTACACCAGACGTGTGGTGATTTAGTAATGGTACTTTAGCGTGCACTAAAAACGGCCTGCGTTCTTCACGCATTGTTTTGATGACTTTTTGAATCGTGTTGTAGCTTTCTTCAAAATCAGTTCCATCTATTGTGACCGCTTCCAAACCGTGAAAACCTGCTGCATATTCGTAAGCATTTTGCGCTCTTGTTTCTGCTTCGTTTGCTGATATATCCCAACCATTATCTTGAACCAAATAGAGGATAGGCAGTTGTTTTAAAGCAGCCATTTGAAAAGCTTCGGCGATTTCACCTTCGGTAACTGAAGCGTCGCCTAAAGAACAGACTGTTATTGGCAATTCAGACGTCTTTGAGTCATAACCTAGATTCTGGTCTTCACGATACCACATTCCCATTGCCACACCAGTTGCAGGAATTGCCTGCATTCCTGTTGCACTACTTTGATGTGGAATTTTCGGCTTGTCGTCATCTTTTAAACTTGGATGTGAGTAATAGGTACGACCACCAGAAAATGGATCATCTTTCTTTGCCAAGACCTGAAGCATTAAATCATAAGGTGTCATCCCAATACTGAGCAAAATTGAGTCATCTCGATAATACGGAAACACATAATCTTGTGGCAATAATTGCATTCCCACAGCATTTTGAATGACTTCGTGACCACGTGATGTGGCGTGAACGTATTTGGAAACGACTTTGAAGTTTTCCTCATACAATTCTGTCATCGTCTTTGCAGTCGCGACATTTTTAAACGCTTGTTTTAGTGTGTTTTTATCTATGCTCATATTCATTTCCTATTCCTAAGTTTGTCATTCCGTGCTAAGACACGGAATCTTTCACGTTCTATATTTTATTTGAACCTTAAAGGTTGTAAGAGATTCTGAATCAAGTTCAGAATGACAAGAGTGTTTTTGTTTTGTCATTCCGTGCTTGACACGGAATCTATCGCTTGCTAAAAATCCCAATCAATTGCTAAATCGTGCCAATCTTTATTATCTTCTTCAATCAATTCAATTTTCCAATCACGCTTCCAATTCTTTAACTGCTTCTCTCTTTTAATAGCATCGTTCACATATTGGAACTGCTCAAAATACATCAGCTTTGTCAAATTATACTTTTTGGAAAAGCCCTCAATCAATTTGTTCTTGTGCTCAATCAGTCGACGTTCAAGGTTGTTGGTTATTCCTATGTAAAGTACACCATACATCTTGTTACATAACATGTAAACGTAATATTGATGTTGTTCTTTTAACATATTGTCTCACTTGTCATTCCTTGCTTAAGATTGAACTTTTCACATTCTATATTTTCAATTGAACCTTGTAGGTTGTTAGTGATTCTGAATCAAGTTCAGAATGACAACAGCTTTAATTTGTTTTTATCTTCATTTGTATTTCCGTGCTACGACACGGAATCTTTCACGTTCTAAATTTTTATTTGAACCTTGGAGGTTGTTTGTGATTCTGAATCAAGTTCAGAATGACAAAATGTTATTTTGTCACCTTCAACATCCAGTCAAATTTATCTTCAACTTTACCTGTTTTAATGCCATCTAAGGTATAGTTTACTTTCTCGCCTATAGGATTATCATCAGAGACATGAATTGTTCCTCCATCATAACCAATGCTTTCAATCATTGCAATATTTACTGCTGTTCCTGTACCGAAAGCTTCTTCAAGCGTTCCGTTTTTTTCTGCCTCAATTATTTCATCAATAGTGATACGACGTTCAGTTAAATCAAATCCAAAATCTTTAAGCAACGTCATTACACTTTTTCGAGTTATTCCGTCTAAAACAGAACCATCAAGTTTTGGTGTAATAAACTTACCATCAATCTTGAAAAAGATGTTCATTGTCCCAACTTCCTGAATGTATTTGTGCTCGTGTGCATCTAGCCATAAAACTTGATTGTAGCCATTAGACTTGGCTATCTCTGTAGGCCGTATTGCCGCTGCATAATTTCCAGCCGCTTTAGCTTCGCCAGTACCGCCTGCTGCAGCACGTATGTATTGCTTTTCTGCCCAAAGTTTTATGCGTTCTTTAAAAAATGGTCCTGCAGGTGTGGCTATAATTATAAACTTGTAATGTGTGGCGGCGCGCATACCAATATGTGGCTCATCGGCATACATAAATGGTCTTAAATATAATGTGCTACCGTCTTGTTTTGGAATCCAGTTACGTTCAATATTTACAAGTGCTTTTAAACCTTCAACAAAAATTTCTTCAGGTATCTCTTGCATTCCCATACGGCGAGCACTAAAATTAAGCCGTTTTGCATTATCTGCTGGTCTAAACAACTGCGGATTTCCATCTGCATCAACCGTTGCTTTCATACCTTCAAAAATCGCCTGACCATAATGTAATGCCATTGCTGCTGGATGTGTTGGTATGGTGTCTAGAGGAACAACTCTTGCGTCTTTCCAAACGCCATCCTCAAAGTCACAAATGAACATATGATCTGTAAAGGCTTTTCCTAATGGGATATTGTTAATGTCAACAGTCTCCAATTTTGAAGTTGTTGCTTTGGTTATTTTTATGTCTAAAGTTTTCATTATTCTATATGATTATGAAAAGCATCTCGACAACGCTCGATGTGACAATGGATGTCAGTTCGAGCGGAGTCGAAAAAAATTAAATTTCTCTATTAATATCAAACTGCTCCAAATTATCAGCTATCTTCTTTAAGAAGCTTCCGCCAAGAAAACCATCCACAATGCGATGGTCAAATGATAATGACAAGTACATCATCGAACGGATTTCGATAGTATCATTACCGTCTTTTGTAATAACTTCTGGTCGCTTTTTGATAATTCCAGTAGCGAGAATCGCCGCTTCAGGTTGATTGATAATTGGCGTTCCCATCACACTTCCAAAGGTTCCCACATTACTTATCGTAAAAGTGCTTCCTTTAATGTCATCGCCGCCAAGTTTGTTTTCTCTGGCGAGATTTGCCATTCGGTTGACGTCTTTAGCGAGTTCCTGTAAGTTCTTTTTATCGGCATCTTTCACAACCGGAACGATAAGGTTCCCACTTGGTAAAGCGGTTGCCATTCCAACGTTGATGTGTTCTTTAACGATGATATTTTTACCATCAACCGATACATTAATCATTGGAAACTCGGTAATCGCATTGGCGACAGCTTCAACAAATAATGGCGTAAACGTAAGTTTCTCGCCGTGCTTTTCTTGAAATTTCACCTTGTTTGCGTTTCTCCAATTCACAATATCAGTCATATCAGCTTCAACATAAGCTGTTACGTGTGGCGACGTATGTTTGCTATACACCATATGGTCTGCAATCATACTGCGCATACGATCCATCTCGACAATCTTGCCAGTACCTTTATCCAATTTCAACTGCGGAATCGTGTACGGTTTTGGTTGCTCAACAGCTGGTTGTTCTTTTAAGACTTTTAATTCTGCTAAAGTCTCGTTTAATTCCTGACCCAATTGCATCATTTGCTGACCGATGGCTTGAAATTGTGAACCGATGTCACCAGAGATTCCAGCCTGCGCTGGAATGACAGAAGAGTGTTTATGTGGTCTACCGTTTTCGATGTATTTAAAGACGTCACTTTTTCTTAATCGGCCATCATTTCCTGTCGCTTCAATTCGAGCTAGTTCTTCAAATGAGATATGATGTTCTTTGGCTATTGAAATGACTAGTGGCGAATAGAATGTATTATTCTGAATGCCTACTGAAGCGGTTTTTTGAAGAGGTTTTTTAGCTGACGATTTTGTCGAAGCTTCAACTTTAGTTGATGGTTTTGAGCTAGCTTCTCTTTCTTTCGACTTCAAGTTCGATTTCGATTTCTCTTCAGATTTAGAACCCGAAGAACCTTCTTCAAGTATTGCAATCTCAGAACCTATTGCAACAATATCATTAGCCTGAGCTTTGTGAGAAATCATAACACCCGAAAATGGTGCAGGCACTTCATTATCTACTTTGTCTGTAGCAATTTCTACTAAAATATCACCTTCTTCAAAAGCATCACCTTCTTGAACCACCCAATTTATGATAGTACCTTCTGTAATACTTTCGCCCATTTTAGGGACTTTAAATGCAGTCTCGCTCATAAGTTTCTTGAATTCTAACAAATTTAATTAATCTTAATGAAGTCTATAGGTATCAACTAAACAATCTATTTGTAATAGAATAAAATTCTGCCTAATATTATTTAACTATGTTTTTATTCTTAATATTGAATTTTAAACCAAACTAAATAGAAGTTCATTGTGATTAAACTAGATAGTACAGATAAAAAGTTACTGAAATTACTTCAAGAAGATTCTAACAGAACCGTTAAAAGTCTAGCTGAAATTTTAGGAAAAACTACCACGCCTATTTTTGAACGGATTAAGAAATTAGAAAAAGAAGGTCTAATTGATGGTTATGCTGCAAAGTTGAACGCCAAGAAATTAGGGCTTAAGCAAACCGTATTTATTGCCATTACCTTGCAAGGCCATACACGTAGCTTTTTAGAGAAATTTGTGAGCCAAATAAATGATTTTCCAGAAGTGGTAGAGTGCCACCGTATTAGTGGAACCTTTGATTATTTGCTGAAACTTGTTGTAAAAGATATTGAAGCTTACGAAACTTTTATTGTCTCAAAGTTAACGTTGATACCGTACTTAGGAAGTGTGCAGAGCTTTATCACATTGAGTACTGGAAAGCATACGAATGAGTTGGATTTGAGTGTGTTGGATTAACAATTCCTGCGCTGGCAGGAATCTCTGAGTTAGGAGAACCTACTTTCGAAACAGCCTAGATTTTCCGATGTCCAAGTTCCAATTCAGACTCAATTCTGTCCAACTTGGATTCATTTCTTCGATGAGATTTATTTTCCACTCACTTTTCCATTTCTTCATTTGTCTTTCTCAGGTACTGGCTAGACTCTCATCTTCTAATTCTTCAAAATAGACTAGCTTGTCACAGTTATATCTAGCGGAAAAGGATTTCGGGTTTACTTTATGTTTGTGTTCAAGAACTCGGCTATCTAAATCATTGGTGTAGCCGATGTACAAAATGCCATCGAGTTTACTGGCCATTATATAGACATACCATTTGCTCATTTCCTACTTGTCAGGAGATTCCTGCCTACGCAGGAATGTGTTCAACGTCTTATAAAAGTTCTCCTGCTTCGGTCTATTTTCAGGAATCTCGCGTAATGGCTCAACCTCTCTTAAGCTTTCGTGACAATCGGCAGGTAATTGTTGGTAGAGTTTTGTTCCCGCAGTTTTCCAGGCAATCATCTCATCAGACACTTCTTTAATAATTTTAGCAGGATTGCCAACAACTAAACTTCGTGATGGAATCTTCGTTTCACCTTTTACAAAAGCCATTGCACCAACAATACTTTCGTCTCCAATTTCAGCATCATCCATTATGACACTATTCATTCCGATAAGGCAATTGCGACCCAAATTTGCACCGTGAATTATCGCGCCGTGTCCTACATGTGCGCCTTCTTTTAAAACGATAGATTTTCCAGGGAACATATGAACCGTGCAATTCTCTTGAACATTCACACCATCTTCTAAAATAATCTCACCCCAATCACCGCGAATAGCACAACCAGGACCTATATAACAATCTTTTCCTATAATCACATTACCAGTCACAGCCGCAAGCGGATGCACAAAACTAGATTCGTGGATTACTGGGATGTGGTTTTTGAAGCTGTAAATCATAACAACTTCCTGCGGAGGCAGGAATCTTTTTATTGGTTAGTTCTATGTTTATTTAAATCTAAATTCCAATTGAGGCTTAAATCAAACCAGCTTGGATTCATTTCTTTTATTAAATTAATTTTCCAGTCTCTTTTCCACTTTTTAAATTGACGTTCTCTTTTTAAAGCTTCAGCTACTTCACTAAACTCTTCAAGGTAAATTAATTTATCACAGTTATATCTTGCTGTGAAAGACTTTGGGTAAAATTTAATTTTATGTTCAATAACTCTCGAATTGATATCATCTGTAACACCAATATATAACACACCGTTTGGTTTATTTGTCATTATGTAGACTGTCCATTTGGTCATAGTTATCAAGTCAGAGATTCCTGCCTACGCAGGAAGTATTAAGCAAATCGCTTCAATTTCTCCTTTGTGAATTCAGACAATACAAGTCGTCCAGAAACTTTCGCGCGCTCATTCAGCAACGTATCCCAATCGTCGCAACCATCCCAAAAGATTTTTTTCATCTCTTTCATTGCTTCAGGATTATAAGTGCATAAATGCTCTGCGGTGGCTTGAACGGCTTCATCTAGTTCTTCAGTTGAATCGTAAACGTGTGTGAATAAGCCTTTGTCTTTTGCCCATTCTGGACTGTAGAATGTATTAGCATCAATAGCAATTTGAGACATTCCACTGACGCCTAATTTACGTGCTACAGCTGGTCCGACAACAAATGGTCCAATACCAATATTTAATTCGCTTAACTTAATTGAAGCAAATTTTGTCGCCATACAATAGTCCATAGCGCTAGCAAGGCCAACGCCACCACCAACTGTTTTTCCTTGTACGCGACCAATGATGAATTTTGGACATTTACGCATTGCGTTTATCACATTAGCAAAGCCCATAAAGAATTCTTCACCTGTCTTTTCATCTTCTATTGATATCAATTCCTTAAAGCTTGCGCCGGCACAAAATGTACGGTCGCCACCACTTTTCAAGATAATGACAAGAACATTGTCGTCTTGTCCTGCTTTAGTAATTGTGTTTGCTAACTTGGCAAGAATATCACCTGGCAGACTGTTATGTGCCGGATGAAAAAATTCTATGGTTGAAATTCCGTTTTCTGTATATTGTTTTACGTATGGACTAGTCAAGGTGTTGTTTTTAATGGTATGTCAAAGCGCACTAGATGCGCTTTCGGTTTATACCTAGTTATTTGTTTCTTGGTTTGGTTCTTCAAAAATACTTAAATCCCATTCAGCACTCAAATCTCGCCACTCAGGATTTAACTCTGTAATAATATTATCTTTCCATTGGCGCTTCCACTTTTTAATCGTCTTCTCACGCTTTATAGCTTCTTGAATCCATTGGTGTTCTTCAAAATACACCAACTTGTCAATATTATATCGACCAGTATGCGAACCATAAGTGCCGTTCTTGTGTTCAAAAGTGCGACGCTTAATGTCATTAGTTACGCCGACATAGAATAGATGATTTCTCTTGTGAGTCATAATATAAGTGTAATACATATGAACTCTTGTGGACATTTACGGATGACGATTTAGGTGATTTGGAAGCGAATCCGCAATAAATGCGGATTGACATCGCTATAAAATATTAAATTGATTGAAATGATGATTCAAATGCTTTCGCTCTAAAAGCGTCCACTCAAATCTATCTAAATGCCCAAAAACTGCATTCTTAGTAGTAGCCTTTGCATTTTGCTTAAAATATTTCACGTAAGCTTCACGAGCATCTAACAGTGCTTGTTTTGCATCGTCGAGGTTATCGTGCTCTAAAGGCATCAACTCATCTTTCTTCATTAAAGGCATATGATGGCCTTGCGGAAATGGCTTATAGTTGTACAATGAGTCGTGCACTTTTTCGAGATGTTCTTCTGGTGTTGCAATTTCAAAATCCTGAATTTCTCCTGAAGCAACTTTATAGCTCCACTCCAAATGCTCAACCATATGTTGTGGTGTCATTATGCCCCATTTTGGTTTCGCATCTTCAGTCAGTTTGCTCAATGAATTCTGAATAAATTCTTCTGAAATCTCTTCAAAAACCGTTTGCTTTTTCTGAACCATCGTTAAAATTGTTGCAATGGCTACCAATGGTTCTTGGTCTTCATCTGGTTCCGCATCAAAAACCTCAACAAACCATTTTACTATTCCGCTAGGTAATTCTGAACCTTTTTGCTCGCGGTCAACTTTCTGCTTACAAGTAAGTCGAACATAAACGGTATCGTTATGATAGAGTGGACGTAAAAATCTTATTTCCTCTAAACCATAATTCGCGGCAACTGGTCCTTTGTTTGGATACACAAACAATCCTGCCGCCATCGAAATCACAAAGTAACCGTGTGCTGTTCTGTGTTCGAAAATACTACCGTCAAGGCTAGTGATATCTGTATGCGCATAGAAATGGTCCCAAGTCAAGTTTCCGAAATTTACAATATCGGTATCGGTAATAGTACGCTTATGCGTTTCCAAAGACATTCCTGGCTGAATGTCTTCCCAATGGTAAGCAAACGGATGCTTAGGTGATTCTTTATAAGCTGAATTTGGTTGATAGATTCCAGTTATTTCAGTCAAGGTTGTTGGACTTCCTTGTATGGCACAACGTTGTAAGTAATGTTTGATGCCTCGCATTCCGCCCATTTCTTCACCGCCACCAGCGCGACCTGGACCACCGTGAATTAGGTTAGGTAACGGCGAACCGTGACCTGTACTTTGCTTAGCACTTTCTCTGTTTAAAACTAGAATACGACCGTGATGTGTTGCTGCTGAAACGGTGTAGTCTCTAGCAATCTTATTATCGTTTGTCACGATGGAAGACACCAGCGAACCTTTCCCCATTTTAGACAATTGAATTGCCTCATCTAAATCTTTATATGGCATCAAAGTAGATACTGGTCCAAAAGCTTCAGTAATATGCGCTGCTTCATTTTTCAACGGATTATCTTCACGAAGTAAGATTGGTTTGATGAACGAACCACCTTTGGTGTTTTCACCTATAGTTTGTGCTTCATCAAAATCGCCGTAAAC
>Ga0208018_100087_pt1 | contig 36796 bp, 14 predicted proteins | sample 31_taG_FD_184105 | JGI IMG/M metagenome (GOLD analysis project Ga0208018, IMG submission 184105) | Marine viral communities from the Gulf of Mexico - 31_GoM_OMZ_CsCl metaG (SPAdes) (version 2) | ecosystem: Environmental > Aquatic > Marine > Oceanic | place: Gulf of Mexico | collected 2015-07-12 | reverse complement strand
AGGGTGAAGAGCAATCAATACAGGGCCTTAATGGGGTTATAGAATACCTCAAAGAGAATACTGATGAGTTTAATAACCTTTTAAGTAGATTAAATAGTTAATTATGACAAAAAAAGAAAGACAAGAAAATGCAGCTAAGACGTTAAAAGACCTTACTGAAAGGTACAATACCCTTAGAGAGCAATTTATAGATTTTGTTAATAGAGGAGATACCACTAAGAAAGAGCAGTTCCTAGAGTTTGAGACTAGGTTCAATACCTTATTAGGAGATTTTATTCCTGTTCATTCCCGTGTATATGCCATCAGAACACAACACGATGATAAGCATGCTACGGCGTTTAAATATCGAAATGCTGTTGAGATATCAAAAGAAGATAAAGTCTCGTTAAATAAAGCGATAGACCTATCCTCGGGCTCTGTAGACTACAAGGAATTCCTTGATGATAGAGTTTTTTGGTATGAGTCGTATAATACTGTGTCTGGAATGGTAGATTCTATTAAATCTTATATTAATAATATTACACACTATCTAAAATCTTAGTATGCCAACACTAGTATTTAGTAAGATACCTACTGACGGGGACACCTTAACTATTGTTGAGGATCTTTATACTTTTGTCAATAAAAGGTCTAAAAGAAAGGATCATATTAGTTTATATGACATTCGTGAGAACAATGTCAATATCCTAGAGAGTAGGATAACTAAAGCTCTAAGTAAGTATAAGTTTTTAAAAGTAGAGTTTGAGTGGGATTTTGGTTCTCTTGACTCGCTATATAAATTTGAATACGACCCTGATGGAATTTTTTAAGTTAGCACTTATGTGGCTATACGCAGTTATTTACGTTCTTGTACTTGTTATCGGGGCAAGGATTAAATACTTAGGAAGGAGGAAGTGGTAGGTTATTACCTAGTTGTCTTCCTCTCTCTCTTTCCTGACCTTCTTTTAGGTTTAGGTTTACCCAACACCTGAATCTTAGCTTGACTACTGAAGGAGTTTGACCTAGTACCTGAGACAGCTTCTTTCACATCGGCACGAATCTGCTGAGTAGTCATCCTTTTGTACTTCCCATTAATAGATTTTCTAAGGTACTCTTTTATTAACTTACCTCTAGCATTATTAACCTTAATGTAATTCTCTTTGTCCTTATCCCAAAGGTTAACTCCATTGTGCGAAGTGTTGTACCCTAAGCCATTTATATATATGTTCTTTTCTCTAAGGAATTCGTATATAGGCCTATCTTTTGGCGCAATACTGAAAAATCTACCTACTCCAGAAAATCTAGTTAAGAATGGTAAAGTACCCTCTTTACCAAAAGTGACCTTATCTCCTAATGAAGTATAGTAAGGTATTAAAGACTCTTTACCTAATAGTTCAGGAGCTAGTGCATTACCCGTCAGAGGCCAAACATATTGTTTATAGAGATAATCTTTAAAATCTTTAGTTTGGTACCAAGTAGGGTCTGCTGAAGACCTCATAGACCTAAAGAAGTTAGGTATAATGAATTTAGGTTGGCCTGCTATCCATTTTTTCATAATCTCAGTATTTTTCTCTGGACTATTCGTTTTACTTTCAGCTAACATAGTGATAAAATCTGCAGCACCAGTCAAAAAAGATGCGTCTAAGATAGTACCAGGAGTTGACAATAATGCATCAAAAACGTAACTAGCTGTAGTCTTTATCTCTTCCTCGCTTTTACCTTTTTTATCATACCTTTTAGAATCAAACATATCCCCAACTAACGATAAAAGAAGGCCTATACCAACTTCCCTATAAGAGTAGTAGCGATCTCCTACTTGAATAGAGTGCGGCCTCCAGCCACCAGCTCTTAGCTGTAGGATATCTGGGAAAGAGTTTGGACCTGTTGGCCCTGCTCCGTGTATTTTTATGAGGGCGTCATCATCATCTTCATCAAACGCAGAGAAAAAGGCAAACCCAACAAGCATTAAAGTTGCCCCAGCTATATTTTTTATTATAACTTGCCTGTCAACATCTTTAAAATCAGGGCTATCGACTTTTATGTTAGTGCCAAATAACCTGTTAGCTAGGTCAGAGTAATTTTTGGATAGAAGTTTCTTTACTTCCTTATTAACGACCCCATTAACTATATAATCTAGTTGGTCATTAGTTACGTTAGCAACTACAGTTGTGAAAGGTACAATAAGTTTAGAGACAAAAGCTAGAGCCTTACTCTTTTTGTTATTGTGTGCGTTATTAACCATGTCAGCCAAAACCCCCATAAAACCTGCAGGCTGTTGGGTAAAAGTACTTATTCTTGCAAACTCTGTAGCTGCACTTCTAGCATCATTATAAAGTTCAGATCCTGCACTTCTAGCTCCATAAATCTCTGAAAGTTCATCAGCTCTCCTGATAATATCAGATTCGTCAAAAGGTTTCCCATCAACTCTTAAAGGGACTTTACCATTAACTGGGGTTGTAAGTTCTACTCGAGCTTCCTCAACAAAAGTTTCAAACTCTTGCCTAAAAGCTCTATTTATTTCAAGATTTATCTCCTTATCTGAAAGACCTTGTTTAGCTAAGCTCACAGCAGTGTAGGATTCTGCCTTAGCATAGTAGTTTGCCCAGAAGAAGTATGCATCTACTCCACTCATAAGTCTTGGTACAAACTTACCTACCACAGCCATCAGTTTCTTGGAGTTTTCTACAGGATTACTCTTAAGTTCTTTCCATATACCTTCCATCTCCTTAACATCTCTGTTAGCCCTCTCAAGCGCAGACTCATCAAAGAATTTAATAGTATCCCTATCAGTCCTTTTCTTACCATCTCTAATTATAGATACAAGCTCCCTTGTGGCCCTACTACTTTTCTTCCCATATACCCAAGGAAGAAGTTGTCTTAGGAGTGCATTCCAATTTTTTAAGCCCTGAGCTCTAGTAACAGGGTCTCTAGATACTATAAGACTTAGCACAGCGTTCTCTATAAGACTCTTGAATAGGTTGGCACCTAAGTTTAGTACATGGGTACCAAGTCCAGAAAGTATTGAAGCATAAAATAGAGACCATCCAAGGCTATCTTTTTTTGTAGATAGGTACTTAACAGCTTTAGGGCCAAAAGCTCTTTCAATCTCGGAAAGTAGATGGGCTGCAGCTTCGTCTTTTAACAAAGAAGAGTTGCTTGGGATGTTTTTTAATCTTTCAGCAATTTCCCTAATTTTGTCTAATTCCTTATCAGAAAGTCCATCCTTTTTTATACCAGCCCTCTCGAGAATAGCATCCTCAATAGACTTTCTAGAGATTTTAGGGTTACTAGCTATTATGGCTATTAACTCTTTTGCAGAGCCAACTTTAGCCCCAAACTGGGATACAGAAGCCTTATACTCTGCCTCAATTATTTTTGCAAAGTCAATCTGCCCTAAAAGGTAGTCGGCCTCAGCTTCTGTAATACCTAGAATGTCCTGTAAAGTTTCAGACATGTTGTCGGTATTCTCTATAATTTGAAGTAAGTTACCATTTAACGCAACCGCTGTATCTCCAATTTTTATATCGTTATAAGGTTCTGCCCATAGAGCTTTTTGCATCTCTAAAGAAATAGTGGCTGCCACTCCCGAATCAGCAAGCTGTTTATCTATGGCTTTTTTCATTAAGAATGGACTAGAGGCTTTCATCTCCGTTACAGCATTGTTAGCAAATTCTAAGAGGGTTATATACTCATCTTGAGTTATACCATCAGGGAATTTGCCAGTAGCTAGAGATTGTTCCTTGTTGTACCTATCCTTTAGTTTATTAAGGCCGTTATTTATTCTTTGCTGCTTACCCTTTTTACTATTTTCCTGTCTTTTATTAATCTCGGCTTGAACCTCTTTTTGGAGTTTTCTGACGGCCTTATTTATAGCGCTATCGTAACTTTTGTCCCTAGCTTTAAGGAGTACTTTTAGTAATCCATCACTTTTCTCTAGAACACTTTTTCTTACATCTTCATTCACCTTTTGAGCAGTGTATATAAAACCTTCTGGGGAAAGCTCTCTCCAAATTTTAAACATTTGCAAAGCCCTACCAGCTCTGTTGGCAAGACCCATCAAAATTCTTATAGAATCTACTGCCTCCTCTGTTCTTCCCTCATTCTCAAACCTTTTTACTAGCTTCATGGCAAGCATCACCATAGTGTCCATTTGCATAATAGAGCCTCTTCCACCATCCTCTAGTAGTAACTTAAGTACTGCGTCAGACCCGTAGTCTTTTAAGATGGTCTCGGCTTCCTTTTCTGAAACATAATTGGTTTTAGATTCTACTTTCTCTTTAAGTTTAGCTTGTTGTTCTTTGGTAAGTCCTTCTACTTTATCTAGTAGCTTCCCGCCTAATAAACCGCTCTCTTTTTCTCCTACTTTTTCCATAGCCTCCTGTATGTCCCTTACAGTTATCCCTAACTCTCTCCACTTATTAGGATTCATAGAGTATATTATCTCTGAGGTATAGCCAGCTTTTAAGAATAAAGTTGTCTTCTTCCTTATTCTCTCTAGGGCTTCTGGTTTAGACACCCTCCTTTTTCTGGACCCTTTAGACGCCTCTATAAGGTTTTCAGGCTCTGTAATATATTCGAAAGAATAAGAAGCTCTCCTATCTTCATTAATTGGTATGCCAGGGTTTGTAGGGACCATTTTAGCCTTACCCTTACGTTCAAGTTTTCTCCATAGGCCTTCAGCCGCGTCAGTCCTTCTATAGTCAGAACGAAGTTTTACCCCATAGCTCTCAGCTATCTTAGCGATTTTATCATAAGCAATTTCCCCTATACCCATTCCAGTGTTCATAGATATAGTAAGTCCCTTAGCTCTAGGTAATACCCTGAACCTGTTTACAACCTCTCCGATAACTTTTCTAAGAGATTCTATAAAGACTTCAACAACACTATCGGCGTTCTGTGCCCTTGTATCATCAGCATATATGGGTCCTATTAATTCAGCACTAGATATAGATACAACATTGTCTGATACCCTATCTACCTCTATAACTCCTAACCTTTGACCTTCATGTACTATCTCATAGTCTGCGGCAAAATCGTAACCCTTGTACTCGTTATTATAGAATTGCTCTTGGGATATCTCGGAGTCATTTTTCCCCCTAGCTGACATAAGATTAACATCAACTTTGTCTAAGTCAACTGGTATAGTTCTTATGCTTTCAGGGCTTATGTCTTCTATAAAATTAGATGTTACTACCTCTACTGTCTCTTGTTCTGTAATAGGGTTGTAGGTTACTTGAAGTCTATTATTAGTAGGCAGTACTGCAAAGTCAACTATCCTTTTAGACTTAGAAGCCTCTACATCTTTTTGCTCTGCTAGGGTCCTCTTGTCTATAGTTATAATTTGCTCATTCATAATTGCCTGGGCCATAGCATAGGCAAAAGAATTTACATCACCTTTAGACTTAAGTATAATGTCTTCTAACCTCTTAGTTTGAGAGTTAGTAAATCCTAACATCTTCATCGCCGCCCTAACAATCCTCTTAATCAAAGAGGGTTTTCTAACCGACAATTCAAGGAAGGCATCCATTAGCTTAATAGCTAGACCCTCTACTACAGTTTCTTTTTCTCGAGTAAGGCTGTCATAAGCTTCAGCAAATTCAGCAAGCTCTCCTGCAATAGCAGAGTCAGATCTTAGTTGAGAGAGGAACTTATTAAACACTTCAGGGTTATTCTTAATTATCCAAGAAACAAAAGGATGCATAGCTTCGTGAGCAGCAGTTGTTTCAGACCCCTTCTCATAGATATGCATCTCTTTTCTTCCGTTGTCAAGAAACCCTTGAGTATACATAGGGTCTTGATTAGCTTTTATAGAAGCATTAATCATACTGTCATCACTAGTATGGAGTATAACCTTAAACCCTAGGTTTTGAATGGTAGGTAGAAGTAATCTTAAGGTTGTGTATAAAGGTCCCCTTTTACCACTAAGATCATTTTTAGATCTTATTTGAGTACCTTCAGCATCCTTATTCCTTTTGTCTATTTTTTTCTGAGTAAAAATGGCATCAGAATAGACCCCATCGTCTCCCTCTAGGTTGTCAAGCACTTCGTCCTTAATGCTTTGTAAAGCCTCTAGTGCTTCTCTCTCTTCTTCTGTTTTAGCCTTCTGGCGAAGTCCTTCTAATACTTCATCTTCTTGGCTTTGCCGCCTCTCTTCATCTTCTTGACTTTTCCGCCGTGCTTCATCATCGACTTTCTCTTGACTGACTTTTTGGGTTGTTTCTTCTTGGATTTGTAATTCTTCATCATTTTGTTGTAAATTTTGTTGATTAATAATAGCTTGGTCAGATAACATTTTAGCATAAATGTCCCTAACCTCATCGTTTAATTGGTTAATGTCTCCAAAGTACGCTTCAGCATCTTTGATTACACCCCTAAACCAATTTTTAAATTTTTGAAAGATCTCATCTAATTTAGAGTTGAAAGTGGAGCCCTCATATATGAACTTTTCGGCACCTTTTGCAAAGGCTTCAGAAAACTTCCTAGTACCTTTCTTGTGTCCACTCCATTCTTCTAAGGTTTTTGTTTCCTCTTTTGTTAGTACGTCTTCGTACTTATGGGCTACTTCATGTATAGGAGTTGTTACATCAGCGTTGTCTTTATCAAGTAATATTAAAGTGGACTCATCTGTTCTTATTATAAGACCCCTCTTATCTTGACGGAGAGCTAGTCCGTCGTCGATTGTTTGTATTAGGAGTCCTTCTTCTCCAGCACGCAGTATTCGATTCTGCCTATCATTAATTTCACCAAGTATTTGTGTAAGGGCGTCAAAGTCATTGTAAATTGCTAGATTTAACTCCCCATTCTCGTTTATAAGGGACTCAGCTCCAGCTTGCTTGGCTTCATATAAGATATTGCCGGAAAGTTTTATAAATACATCCTTAGATAAGTACTGTAATGTTAGGTTTTTAGAGACTGTAACACCTGAGCTTGGATTAAAATTTAAAATTTTATCTTCTCCGATTCTATCAATCTCTTCAAAATCAATAAAGAGATCTTCTACCTCTAAAGCACCCAAAAAATTAAGCTTATGATTTGTCAAATTCGGAGATTCTAGCTTTCCTATTTTTGCTTCGCCCATAAAAGTTACTTCACCTTTTCTGTATGCAGGAAAATTGGAAGAAGCTATAATGAAGCCAATTTTGGCTCCGTCTCCGATTGTCATATTAGTAAGCTCATAATCAGAAATAGATAAAGTCCTTATATCAGAATTATTACCAATTTCTACAGTGGGAGATTGAACCACAAGTGTTGCCACTTTAAAGTTATTACCTATTTTAACCGGCTCTTTCTGGGCTATAGTAAGAGTGCCGTCGAAAAATACATTATCCCCTATAGATTTATACACTACACCACGGCTAGGTATATCAAAATTACTACCAAAAGATACATTATTTCCGATGTCAAAAATCATTTTTGTTTCAAGCCCAGAGCTATTAGTCGAATAGATAGATAATTTTGCATTTTCAAAATTTGCATTATCTCTTATTACTACTTTAAATCTTTCATCTCTACGGCGTTCCCGATCTCTATATCTAAGTTGTACGTTTGTAGACTTCTTATATTTTCCACCATTAAACACAATCCTTGTGTTTTTAGGGTTTTCGGTTGCTATAAGGCCTACCTTTGCATCGGGGGAAAGTACAATATCTATAGGAAAATCACCAAAATTATCAATATTAAGAAGGTCAGCCCGTAATCCAGAAATATTTAAATCCCCTTTAGTTTCTGGAGATATAAATACTGATCTGTAGTATATATCTTTTTCTAATTCATTAGGCGAAATAACGTTAATAATGTCATTTTCATAACCCTTTATTATACCTAAATCTACGGCCCTGTCTAAAATTTCACTTCCATTATTTTCTAATAGCTTTTCGTATTTTTTATTTGCATCATAATCGTATGTCCCTAGGCTAGAATTAAAATGATCGTCAATTAAAAATTCCACTTCTTCTTTTGAGAGGTCTTCTACCTTATCATCAGACAGTTTTTTATTTATTGACCAGGTTAACATCTCTCCCCTATAACTCTCTCCCCCAGGGGCAGAGTCTATAAATTTGTTTGCTATATCTACTTGGTCATCCTTAAAGGATTGCCCTTTACCTGTACCCCTAACCTCTACTATATTGCCACCCTCATACCTCACAGTAATTTTAGGGTCTGTGTTTTTATCCACAAACACATATATGTCTCCATTCGAAAGGTATCTTCCTGCCATAGATATACCACCCGTACACCACGGTTGGTCACCTTTACCCATCTCCTTATTTACCTTGTTTGATACTAATTGGTAAGCTCTAGCATCCTCTTCATTGTCAGATTGCTCAAATTTAATCCAAGTGCCATTTTTCTCTTTTTTGTGCACTCGGCCACTCATAATTTCTAGAGTCTCTTGGGTGCTTATATAAGATTTATCTGTACTATCTGCTATTAGTTCCATAGGGTGCTTAGTTGCACCCTCCGACATTGCAGTGTATACTTCATAAGCGACTGCTGGGTTCAGCTCTTGATGAAAGCCTACCGTCTTATTGTTACGTCGCATGTTTTTCCCCTTTATCTCAACCTGTTTCCCGTTCCTTTCAATTGTAACATCTTTTGCCATGTTACCTTTGAGAATAAGTCCCATCATTAGATACCTATACGAAGGTGGGTATATTTCATTTGACAAAAGATAATCAAAAGTGGCAAGCAAAGACTCTCTTTGGGATTCTTGTATTTGCTCCAAAGCAGATTTAGTTACACTTTCATCCCCATTTTTTATAGCTTCCCATATAAGACCTTCACTAGTGGTTAAAGGCTCTTTTAATTTAGTTTCAACAAACTTAGGACTAAACTCTTGAATAAGGAACTCATCAGTCTCTCTGATTCTTTTGCCTATTTCGGCAAACCTTCTAGATATTTCCTGTTTTATTTTATCGGCACCAACTAAACTAGTCAGATTATCAAAACCTAGGAATTTGAGGCTAGAATCTATAGACAGTAATGCAGATGTTATATAATCGTCCTTGTTGATTTTATTATTCTTGACAAACTTATCTTTGACATTCCCGAAAGCATCTTGGAACAGGGCACTAATAGATTTGCTAGATTCTTCGTATGCTTGAGTAAAATCAGACACTATTTTTTGAGACAGTCCATTGATTTTAGACATAGTCGCTATTGCCCCTTTCTTAGACCTAGGTATCTTAGGTACAGTTTTTATTGCTATGGACTTTCTAAACTCTTTAAGACTTTTGCCTAGCCTTTTAGCTATATTTTTATATATAATGTCTATTACTTCAGACAATGTTGTAGCTTGTTCATCAGAAATATTAGACACCTTTTTAATCTCCTCTACTATCTGTGGTTGAGTTTGCCCCTCAAACTTCTCTTTCATCACATCAGGAAGTAGGTCAGTATCCTTTATTATGTATTGAGTCTCCCTTCCCGTCTTGTCTATTGTTTCCAACCTGACCACTTGGGCATCGGAATTATTAATAGCCTCTTCTTCTCTAGCTCTGAATTGCCCTAGTGTTTCCTTTGTACGCTTTTTAAGGTTGACAGTCTCGACAGTGGAACCAGCTGGTATTGGAATATTTATTAGGTCTTCATTATCTGCCTTATAGCTATTTGCTATTCTTTCATCCTTTGCGGCGAATGGTCTCTTAACATTAGGGTGTGCAGTTCTAGGACTACCGTCAGGGTTCTTCTTACCCTCTGTACCCCTCTTAAGGGTAATGGCTTCCTCTAATTTATACTTGCTTTTATTTACTCTAGACTCTTTTGAGTCATCTTTTATAGTTTTTAATGTTTCTTGACGCTCTTCAGTAAATTTTTGATAGTATTTGTCAAGGTTGTTTCCCTTTTTTGCATCATTTAAAAAGTTAGATCTACTATTTTGAGAATTATAAGCGTCATAATCAAAATCAGGATGGTTTGTATTTATATATTCTTTTATCTCTGATTCTCTATAATTAGCTAGTCTAGCTGTTGCAATATCCCTTTCAGGAGTACTTAGAGTCCAAAAGCCACCTCTTTGCTCTAAATCTTTTCTTAAAGCTTTTGCTACATTCTTACCCTCTGGAGTGTCTTTATAGATAATTCTTTCATCCTCTACAAAAAACTCAAGTACCCCTTCTTTAATTTTTTTGTCTCTAGTTTTTTTACTGAATCTGATAGCTTTAAATCCTTTTTTAGCCATCTCTTTTACAGAACCAAAAACATTATTGATTTCGTTTACATTCCCCCAGCCAGCTAATCTTTTATCATCAGCTACAGTTTGAGTAGATGCATTTAAAGGTGTTGCACTTTCCCATGGTATTCCTTCCTCTATTGTTTCTTGACGCTCTTTTTCTCTTATATTATCTAAAACTTCTGTGACTTCAGATATTGTAGCGTTAAAAATAGCCTCCTCTTCTTTAGAGAAGTCTCTACTTCCCTTTGCTAGTTTTCTAGCAATAGAGTTTATCCTACCTTGCGAAACATTGCCACTGTCTACAAAGTCCTTAAATTCTTCCTCTGTGACTTCGCCTAATTCTTGATCCTCTTGCACTGACACTGTGGGTCCTTGCACGTCTCGGGGTTGTTCCCTTTGGGGCACTCCTGTATCTTGTTGTTTTGCTTCATCTTGTAATCTTTGTTGTTCAATTCTAAATTTTCTATCGAGTTCCTCTATAATTCTTTTACTACTCTCTGGGTTCTTATATAGGTCACCATCTTTTTTTATGGCTACCCATTGACCATTTTCATTTTTAGTATAAGTCCTCTTACCCCTTTTTATACGAGGTGGTTCAGCTTGAGCCGCTTGAGTCTCTTCCTGTACAGGGATTTGACTAGTTTGGGAAACTTCACCGGCTTCTTGCGCCAGCACTTCTTCTTGCGATAGTTTTTGTTCGGCATCTAGTTGTTGTTGTTTTTCAGAAAGTTGTTTATTTAAATTAATATCAAGTTCACTTATTATAGATTGATTCTTGATAGTTTGATTAGTTGGTACATTATCCTTATTTACTCTTGTCCATACACCATCTATCTTTCTGTAATTCCTACCTTTTCTATCTACAGTCTCTTGGCTTATCTCTTCCTCAGATAACTGAGTAATATCAAAAGAGCTGGGCTTGACTTCTTTCTCGTCAGCCCCTCTCTCTGCCCTAGTGTCGGTAGCGTCTCCTGCACTCGGCGACTCCTCTTTTTCAGAGGATTTCTCTTTATCTGTTACAGACTCTGCAAGATCTATCTCTTCTAGTCTCTTCTCTAATTCAGATTCGACTTTGTCATCATTTAAAACCTCAATATCTGCTCCTTTGAAGTCCTCTGGGGTAGAATTTTTTATAAAGTCTCGGAATTTCTTTTGGGATACGGCCTCTCCGTTCAGCTTATACTGAGGCATTGAATTTTTAAGGAGTATAGATTGAGCAGCTGAAACTACCATAGTAGGCCCGGATCCAACAGCTTCAAGCATGCTTTCTGTAAGGCTGAACTCCTGTCCAGCCACGGCTCTAGCTCCTGTCTCTCCTAGGAACTCACCACCAGCTGATATACCAGCCTCCTTTAAAGCTTTCGCGGTGTTTGAGACAGTTCTAGCTCCCACAGCTCCCGCAACCCTAGCTGATGCTGTATTAATAGCGCCTATCGTAAGACCTGCTCCTACTGACCTAAACTCAAGATTTTTGTTTAATTCTTCATCATTTAGGAACTTCCTTACGTCCTCAACTTTATTGAAGTCAAGATTAGCTTTCTGCATCTCTTCCTGTAGAAGTTCTGTATATCTAAGTCCAGTTTCTAGGGCAGTAGACGCAGCTAGGAATCCTCCTGACAATGCTCCAGAAGTACCTGTAATAAGAGATCCGACAGGCCCTAAAGAAGACCCCACAGCTGCAGAAGTTAGTCCAGTAGCGGCCGCACCTGCAGCGGCTGCTGCTGCTGTCGTTGGGTTTACCATAGATGCAAAAGAGTCCACAAGTAGTTCGGGGGCGATTGTGAAAGCATTTTTTGCAAACGCCTTCCACCCATCCCAAGTCTCAAAGCCGCCAGCTTCCATAAATTCATTGAATTCATCAGACTGTCCTACTTCTTGCTGTTGCTGAACAGCTGTTATTAGCCCTTGTATCTCATCATCGGAAAGATCTTTCTTTTTAGGGTTGAGCATTACCCCTAGGGCCTCGTCGAGCGACTGTCCTTTAGCAACACCTCGGGCTCCAGCCCTGAACATGTCATCTATCCAATCTCCTAGGACTGGGATTTGATTAATAAAATTCCCAAAGTCTCCTGTAAGGAATTGCTCTTCTTTCTGCCCTGTCTCGGGGTCAACACTTACAGCAGTATCTTCAGTATCTTCTACAGGTTTGCTAGGGTCTAAACCTTCTACAGGAGGGAATAAAGCTACAGGTTCTTGCGTAGCTTGTAGGTCTCGAGTAGATAATTCTACAAATTCATCCCTACTTCCTATAGATTGTAAGGTGTCTATTTTATCATATAGAGCCCCCATCACAGTGGGGTCTTTGGCCGCCTGCAAAAATTCCTCCTGACTACCTATATTTTGTAGTTCAGGTAATTTGTTGTAAAGTGCTATTAAAATTTCTTCGTTCACTTATCTTTATTTCTTTTTAATTGAAAATGTTTTCAATAATTGCCTTAACTCTTGTTCTGAAATTCCTTCAGCGATTATATTATTTCCTTGTTTCACTAGGAATTTTGGAGGAGTGGTGTTTGACTTCCTAACATATAAAGGCCCTAGACCCATCATGTTAACGTAATCTACCTTAGTCTCCTTTTGAGCAGGTAATTTAGACAAGAACTCTTGTGCAAGTCTGTCTTTCTCTTGTGATCTTTCCTCTTGTTTCTCTATGGCAGCTTCTTTACTTCCTAAAGTTCTTGATAAAGAGTCTATTTGTGACTGAATTGAGTCCCTAGTCTTTTTAAGGCTTCTTCCATATTCATCAGTTTCTGGAGTATTTTCAAGCTCAGATGTAAGATCTGTAATTTGTTTGTTTAAATCGTTAACTTCTAACTCAGCCATCTCTGCTGAAGTTATTCCTGTAGTTTCAGATTGACGTTGAGGTGGAGGCGGAGGTGAACCTTGTTCAGCATCCATTTGTTCTGACATAATTTTTGATGCAGTCGTGTTACCCGTAACAGGTTCTGCTGTATTCGTGTTTGTCTTCGGAACTGGTTCTGCTCTGCCTTCTACGGGAGTAGTGCCTTCACCGGGAGTAGTGCCTTCTACGGGAGTAGTGCCTTGACCAGCTATAGCGAAAGGGTTACTAGATAGGTTTGCGCTAAGTCCTACTAAGTCCATTCCACTGTTTATCTGTACAGCCCTTAACTTAGCTATCGCTGTATCAATTTCTTGAGTGATATCCCTATCTGCGTCCTTTATAGGTGATTTGCCGTTAGCTATATAGTATTTCGCATCTTCAGGTCCATGATGGTGTGCTAGATATAGAAGTTCAGTGTCAGTAAATCTTCCAGAGCCTGGTGTATTTCTCAATGCATTTGCCTGTCTAACTAGATTAAGTCTGTGCTGTGCAAAAGCATCCTCTTGAGCATTAGGCGTTCTAAGGAAAGCAATAGCTTTCTTCTTATCATCTTGAGTTAAGCGATTACGAACCATTCTTGATCTATCTCCCCAAATGGCGTTATCTCTTAAATAATCAAACTCCTTTTGGGTCAATCCACCCTCTTTACCTACCATATCTTTACTGAGGTCAATAGAGCTCCAGTCAACGCCCCTATTGTCTAGTGCTTTACCAATCATCTCTTTATGTATAGAGTATGTAAATTGGTAAGGTCCTAAAGCAGTAGTGTTATTACCCTCCTCTGTTATATCATATCTGTCGCCATATTTTGATCGCGGAGCCTCTATACTTCTAATTAGCTCAGCTGTGTCCCTTACATCATCCCCTGTTATATTTACTTTTGCATTAGTTTTAGAAGGTTGTATAGACTGACTCCTGACCTTCCTTCTTTCTACAGTCCTCTCATAGATATTCTGTATAGTTTGTAAAGCCCAATCATCTTCACCAAATGGGTTAGGTATGTTTAAACCTCGATCCTTACCAGTTTTAGGGTCTTTGTATTTGCCTTCTAGGTATGCTCTAGTGTTCTCTATAACCTCTTTATTAGACCATTCTGGGTTTGCTGTATCAAATTTATCAGCAACTCTGAATATCTGCTCTAGATTAGCGGCAGTGAACCCTGTACCTTCTTCTAGAAGTCCAGCCAATTCTATAGCTTCATCAGGGGTGATAGGTATATCTAAATCACCAGAAGTATAATATAAGGCTTTAGCACCAGGGTAGCCCTTAAAAAAACTAGAGTCGACTGTAGATCCATATCCAGCTATTACAGATCCTTGTCCTTGTCTTTGTGGGGCAAAAACTTTAGCAGCTTCTTGACCTTGTTTTTTTCTGATAGCCACCTCAGCTAGACGTTCTTCTCTTTCTACTTCATAATCTACATATCTAGGATCAACGGGTGATACAAGCTCACCACCTGGAGTAAGGACCATTTCAGCAAGAGGTCTGATACCTGTAACAACATCTCTCTTAGAACCAAGACCATCCCTTCTAAGGTCTAAGTATTCTTTTAAGATCCCTTTTCTAAAACTTTCTGCATCATTATAACCAAGTGACTGCGCCCAAGCTTTTGTGCCTGGAGAGTTCCATGCCTCGGCAAGCAAAGCTTTTGAATACTCCTCTGTATCTTTAGGATTGATCCTATTTAGTGTCTGTGCCATACCAGGGTTATCAGGATCTATCCTAGCTAGTTCTTCTTTTGAGGCAGTCTCATACTTATCAATCATTTTATTAAGGTTGTCTACAACATCTTTTGAGTTGTAGAATAAGTCAGAGGTATCAAATATGTCGGAGATATCTATATCAGGGTTACTAGGGTCTTGAGCATAAGCTTGAATATCCATTAGCTTCTTTTTCATGGCATCCCCATTAATAAGGACATCAGTTTTTTCTCGCTGTGCAGCTACACTCTTGAGTAGGTCATCCCTGAAGCCATTTACTTGAATAGCCCTCTTATAATCCTCTGAATTTAGTAGGTCATCTAGTGGCTTTTTAAGTGCCATAATTTCGGCTGGGTTAATAGCCTGATTACCAGAACCTATAATAGTGGCTAATCCATTTTTAAATGCTTCTTGGGCGGCTACTATTTTAGCATGAAGTTCTGCTTGCCATCCACTTGTAAGGTCAAGTTTAGTTTGGTTGGATGTAGAGTTAGCGGAAGTCTTAAGCATACTTTTTGCAATGGTAGCATTAAAATTCCTTATATCAGACTCTTTATTTTGAAGGGCCTGGTTGGCAGCAAGGTTTAGCCTGTCCTGAGATTGTATAGTTTGTACGCCCTGTAAAAAAGGCTGAATATTTACAGAACTTGGCTGTACTTGTACTCCATCAAATACGGGTTGTGACGTGGCTTGGAAACCTCCAAGGTCTAAACCCATTCTTGGTGGAACCATACCACCTTGTTGATACTTAACTATCTCTTTTAATATATCTAACTCTTTCATTACCTATTAATATTTTTATAAGCATCAATAAAAGCCTGAAGAAGTATAGGATTACTAGCCATAGAAGTTATAGCAGAACCAAAATCATTAGTTTTTTGCATAGTGTCATACATATAATTTCTATTGTTTAGAGCGTCTGCTCCTAAGAATACTCCACCTACGTTAGTTATGCCTTGTAGTCCTGCTTGTCTAAGCATTTGTGGTTTTAGTAATTGCTCTCTTTCAATTCTTTGAGCGTCCCTTATTCTAGCCATTTCATTACCAGCAACATCAGTAAACAATCCACTAACATTCCCAAATACATTTTGCAATCTAGAGTTAGCTAGGGCATTCCTCATCATCTCATTTTGGAATCTGACATCTATATTAGCATCATCTATTTGGTCTCTAGAAGAAAGTATAGCTTGTTCTCTTCCTAACCTATCTTGAGCTATCTGTACTCTAGAAGGTGCTTGAGCGTTTATAATGCTTGATATGGCTTCTCCACTAGTTATGTTAGGGTTGTTTCTTATTGCCGACATCATCTGTCCAAATTGAGTGTCTAGTCCAGCTGACTGTAAAGCAGCAGCTCTTGTAGGGCTTATAAACCTTCTTTGACTTAATTGCTCCCTTTGAGCAGCTTCTGGTCCTAGTAGTGATGGTGCTATATTCATTAATCTAGCCCCTGTAAATAATTGTTGTTGCCTATCTCTAAACTCATCTAGGGCAGATTTTTGGCTACCTAATAGGTCACCTAGTTGGCCTGCTGTGAGAAAATTGTCCAAGGCACTAGCTGCTGCACCAGCTCCACTTAGGAATGTACCAGCTCCTTGTAGGAAACTACTTCCTGGTGCTCTACCTGCCATTTGAGAATTTGGCAGTCTACTACCATAGATCTTCGATTTAGGGCTAAAGTTAGTGTACCTATTCTGCATCATCTGTTCAGTAATTTCAGGTGCAGGTCCAGTAGGGTTAGGTATACTTTCTCCACCTGCTGTAGGTAAAGTCTTCACTGGGAATAGAGGAGCCCCAGGAATTAATTCACTAGGAGTTGTTTTCCATAAAGATGGTAAAGCTGGAACTGCCCTCCTTAATCGTTCCTGCGCATCTGGTGGTAAACCTGATACAGAACCTTCTTCTTGGTATTTCCTTACCCTTCCTCCAAATCTAGCTTTAAAAAGTTCATCTACGCCTGATGTTAGTGCTTTAATTTCCTTCCTGTTTTCTCTTTCTACTTTCTTTAATTCTTTTTTGGCTTTTTCAAATTCAGATAATTGCATTATACCTTCAAGGAATTGTGCCCTATTAATCCTGTTTACTGCATTAGTTAAATCTTCAAATATGCTTGTTTCGTATTCTCCATTAGTATTTTCATACCCTCTAAATGTCTTATGGGTTTTACGTATTTTCTCGGCAGCTTCTGCTGGAGTCATATCTTTTTTCTTGCTCCTCTTAGAGAATAGGGCATCAGCTAGAGTAGTTACCTCTGGCATCTTACCTTTTTCATGCTCTGAATAAGGATGTAGTTTAAGTCCTGTTTCGATTTTCTCAGCGTCACTTCTTTTTATTTTAATACCACCATAAGCTGAGGTTATAAATGAGTCTTCTGTTACGATGTCGGTTACCATATCACCGTCACCATTTTTCATCATTTTATCGTGGTTGTCTGTAGCACTAACTTCAGTTACACTGTAGTCAGGCCATATAATAAGTTCAGGTATTTTCTTTCCACCTTTCTTTACAACCTCTGTTTGTATAGGTACTCCATTAGAAGGTATACCTACAAACCCGCCTTCTCGAAATCTCGCTTTATTCGTGTTTACTAGCCCCCCTTGTTCCATATTTCCTAGTGAACTGAGTAGTCCCACGCCTTGAGTAAGTAACGGTAATAATTGACCTAGCCCTGCTAGTGGGTTCTGTCCCATGCCCATTTGCGTATTAGCTTGTGGGTTGATACCCCCCGTACCATAACCTGGGAATCCAAAATTAAGGCCACCCATATATGGCATACCTGGCATTCCCATCATTTGACCCATACTCATTTGATCCATACTCATTTGTGGTTGAGCGCCTATTCCACTTATGGCACCTCTTGCCATAGATGTAAGTTCTGGAGGTATTCCAACCATACTGCCAAGAATTGGTGTAGCAACTGCACCCACTTGATTTAATATAGGATTTATAGCGTTACTTATGTCCGACATAAATTCATTCTGGAATGCTCCCTCTTTAATTATATCTTGACCTAACAGTGTGTTTGTGACTGCATCGAACTTAGTAAGAGCCACATCCCCCATCATTCCAGCTATGTCACTTATTATTGGAATTTTATCAAATCCGCTCTCAATAAGACTTCCACCTCCAAACGGAGTAAGTACAGCATCTCCTATACCTTTTCCGACCTCTTTGATTCCTTTCCATAGACCTCCTAAGAACATCTTGTCTACATAATCCCTAGTTAAAGGTCTACCACCACTTCTCATAGTATCTAGGATAGAAGGTATACCATCTGGGTCTAGCTGTGCAATTTTATTCCTTAGATCCATCTCTTTAGTAAGCCCTGGCATAGGGATTTCCATTACAGCGTCTTGGCCTGGTAAAGGTATTACTGCTGTTGGGGTATTTATATTGTTAAACGTTAATTGTCTTGACGGGACAATTACAGGCCCTAAATTGTTATATAAGCCTTTTGGGTCTACGGGGATATTTTGTACTTCCCCTCCTTGTTCTTTTTTCATAGCTGCTACTGTTTTTAGCATGCCAGGTGTCAAATATATTGGTTCATCTACTTGACCTCCTGTTTGATATCCATATACACCCCTCTGTATTGTATTTGATAAATCAACCCTATCATTAAATTTTGGACCTAGTTGCATGTCGGCGAGACCTGTAAGTTGGTCAGCTAGTCTTTGGTTGTTTATTAGGGCTAGAATAGGATTCTGATTAAAGGGTAGTGTGCCAAGTTGGTCATTCACTGCCTGCATACTGTCTAGTATTCCCTGAAAAGGAGAGGGTTGTACGGAAGGTAGATTACTTATCTGATTCCTAATGTCTTCCATCTGATTTAAGATAGAAGGAAATCCACCTTGTTGGTATTTTCTATTTCTTGTCATTTTTGTTTTATTTTTAATATGTCCTCCTTCTTTATATATGGAAGAAAGACCTCTAGTTTTTTGTCCCGAGTGTCCCCTAGATAAATCATCTTTTAAGTTATAAGGTGTTAATTTTTTAAGTTCTAAGGCTTTTTCCCCAGGCTCTCCATAAAATATGGCGTGGTTGTATAGGCTAGAGTCTGTGATAGGTTCCATATAAAAGGGTGATTGACCTGGCATTTCCTTCAATCTTAGAGGCTTAGTTCTTCGTTTTAATAAGCCCCTGAAGAAGCTTTTTCTATTATCAGAGAAATTAAGTCCAGTTTTTATGGCATCCTCAAAAAGTTTAGGGTCAGAAAGACCCTTTCTCATACGTACACCTATGATAGTCGATAATGTAGCATAATTAAAATTATTTCGTATATCTTTATTTTTAAATAGTTTCTTTACAATCTCATCCCTCTTATCTAAGAACTCTCTTTGCTCTTTCCTAGGTAGTTTATGAAAAGGAGTCGAGGATTTAAATTTTTTACTCAGATCTTTAAGCTCATTGGATATTTTAGGTTTTTTAAATACCTCTAAAACTTTTGAGGATGCTTTTTCTACTCTTCTTTTTTGCTCTCTAGTAAATAGAGCGTTATTGATATCGTAAAATGAGTCTACAATATTATCAGAAACTACATCAGATATTTTATCAGTGATATTTTTTTTAATGGGGTTTAAAAAAGCCCTTTTCACTAACTCTTCCTTTCGGATATTAGGTTCTGAGGGTCTTGAATCAAATCTTACGTTAGGGTCGTTCTTTAAGAGATTTAGCTCTACTTTATCTTTTAAACTAGTACCTTCAGGCCACTTAAGAGGTCTTTGTAATTCTCCTATAAACCCCTCTCCTCTAGTGTAAGCCTTAGCTGTATCTTCAGAATTAGAGGTATATAGAGTACCTTTGTACCCTTTATTGTGGAACAATGGCTCATTCGCAGCCCCGTACTCCCTAAAATTGTTGTTTCCAAAAACTTCTCTATACCTCTTTGCAAAAGAGTCAGTCTCACTTGCCAACCCCATAGCTCTTCCATGACCAGTTTGTGGGGTATACTCAGTTAGCATCTTTTTTGCAACAGTCTCTAAAAACTTATTATCTTCAGACGTAGCGTCAAAAATTTCATCTGATAAATCTGTTAAAAATTTTGGTTTAAAATAAGAGTAGTCTAAGGCAGAGTCTTTTAGTTTTTTTCTATTATAATTATAATTTCGAATATAGGTTTTAGCCAGTAGTGGAAAATTTTTATTATTATAGCTAGTCACTGCATCATCTAATAGTTTAGAAACTTCTGGGTCCTCTAGTAAATGTTTAAGAGCTTCAGGATTAGAAGTTATTGATTCAGGTGTAACATTAACCCCTCTCAGTACTGTATTATTTCTTTCTAGAGCCTCTTTGACAGCTTTCTCTGTTCTACCCTTAGTGAATATGTTTTTTGGAAGAGAGTAAAGCAAGTCCTCATCTTTTGTCCTCATAGCTGCATAAGCTATATCGTCGGCATTTTTCATTACTTGCCTACCATAAGATTTTCCAGCGTTGGTTAAAAGTCCTGGGCCTATGTAGGAAGTTATATCTGTCCCCGCATCAAGAAGTAATGCACCTAAAGGATTATTTACTCCTAATGCTTGAGATGCTGTCATTTGTGGCTGACTCCCTATTCCTAAGAATCTTTCGTCATTAAAAGGCTGACCTGTCCTGAGACTATTTATAAGCTCTCCTCCAAAAGCTGCTCCCATATTTAAGGAGTTCATTGGTAAAGAGGAAATAAAACCTCTCATTTCAGGACTTATAGCATTGTTCTCTTGTATAGCTTTTGGCTGAACAAGTTGTGAATACTCTGTAGGGAAGTTTTCCTGTAAATAACTTAATGCCTTTTTAGATGCACTATTGGCGTCTAACCCCTTTTCTTGGAAATAAGGTATAAGTTGGTTGTTTAGGTAAGATTGCAAGTCTTCTCTATAACCACTGTCTACTCTTCGACCATCTTGATATTTCCTTATCCTAGCTGGCATTATATTTTAACGCTTTGTCCGAATGTGATGTTATTTAATGTATTTAGATTTACTTTATCATCTATGTCAAAGGTATATCTATACACTAAATACTTATCTTGTAAATGCCTTCTAGTAAATCTTTGACTGTTCACATCCTCACAGTCTGTGAATTTATCATTAAGTTCAGGTATTGGTTGACATTCTCCTTGTATAACAATTGGTTGGTCGGCACAGCCTGGACCAGCAAAATTGTGAACTTCGTTGAATCTCCAGTACCTGTTCACTCTATTAAATCTTATACTCTTTTCTTTTTGCAGTATTCTTTCTCTAGAGTTTTCTGCCTTCCCTGCATCATCTGATATGAAATCTACATCTAACTCTCCTGTAGATTCTGTGGAGTTATATATTGCTACTTTATTATAAGTCACATCTAGGTCTTCTATGATGCCATCCCCTACTTGTTTTTCAGCCTCTGTATTAAGTAAAGAGTATTCGTATCTATATGATTCTATATTCTCTGGCACAGCTGTAAATTCCACCATATGAGGATAATACTTGTCGTAGAATGTTTGGTATGTACCTGCAATATTGTGTTCATAAAGACCTTTATCTCCTAAAGAGTACATTGTCTTTCTATTCCAATGATATGCTCTTGGTACATAAGAGTGAAAAGATACCCACACATTCCTTTCTAAATCAAAAGATAGGGTGAAAGATGCGTCTCCGTCTGACTTAGTTACAAGCAGCCTATTAAACCTCGGGTCTACTCCTAAAGCATAGTATGCTGTACCTTTTACGTTCTGGTCTTTACACTCTGTTTTATTACAGAAAGGTAAATTGTTTCTCAGATAGTTACTAATGCCTATAATAGATATCTCTTTTATGTCTGTGCCATTCTGTCTATATATCTTTGCTGCATCCTCATCAACCCAAAATCTTCCAAACTGAGTATTTATTGCATGGTTCTTATTTTTCAGCCCAGCACTTCCCTCTAAGAAGCCTTCGTTAAAGAAGTAAGGGTTTCTGAGTAAGTCTCCCCTACCTGTTATAATCTCTCCTGTAGAGGTTGCTAAAGCTGTGTTAGCTAGTTGCATCTGTCCGTACCCTTCTGTTGTGTGTACCCAGAATCCTCCACCATTTGAGTATAGGTCTGTTATAACTCCATGGTGCCCTTTAATTACTAAAGAGTTTTTAGGCTTTACCATACGGTAAGAGTCTGACCTGTCATCTTCTCTTTGTTGTTCGCTATAGTATACTTCATTAGTCACTTGTCCCGCTAAGCAATCGTCACAATCACAAGTGTAGTATGGGTCAGGCATTCCATAATAAACCTCAAAATCATTTTTCTCACTGTAGTCCCAATTATACTCACAATAATTCTCAAACTCGCCCCTTATACATCCGTAACCTTCTCCACCTTGGTCGTCTGACTTGCACACAGGTATTTGAAGTAGCTTATCTATGTAATTATTTGTGAATAGAACTTTCTCTAGCATGTGCCATATTGCAGCCATTAATGGAAACTCTAAAAGGTTTCCAGCTACATCCATACCTGAAGTGATATCAAGTAAGTTATCAATACCCCATGCTGCGGATATTGTAGTTATTAAAGTCCTTACAAGAGCTTTCAAAGACCTTTTCCAGACCGAAGGTTGTTCTTGTTCACAATATAGAATATTGTTAAGAAAGCAATCGTCCCACCTAGTTCTAGAGTCTCTGTTAGTTCCACTATGTAGTTTATACTCTTTTCTTATATTGGGGTAGTGTTGATCTAGTATATCATCACCCCTCTCTAAAAGGAAGGGGTTTACTTCCCACTCTCCCCAGACTGTAATAAGTGTCTTTAAGGTTTTTGGGTAGTAATAGTCCGATGTAGGTTCTAGTGATATGTTACTTCCACCACCAGCTTCTTGCCAAGTACGTACATCATTGTCATCTATAGTATGAGTACCTGCCCAATTTTTAGGGTCGGCAAAGTCTCCATCCTCTGGAAAGTCTGTCCATACCCACTGACCATTTAATGAATGAACTGCATCTTCAGGGTCGTCACATACACACCTTCTTTGCTTTTTAGTATCAACCTTTTCTGGTATGTTAAATTTTCTTTCCTCTTCACAAGAGCCTACTCTATCAGAAACCATGGATGTTCTTACAAAAGACCAAGGCCCTATAAATACATCACCTCCTAGCCCCTCTATAGTTCCATCAACTCCATTTGGCCCAGCATGTAGTATAGGAGTATATGTCATGTTTACTAGACTACCATATTGAGTAGGCATGTCTCTTACCCCAGCTACATAGTCACCCTCAGCGTTAGCAATTGGTGTAGAATGTTCAGCCACTACTCCAACAAAACTTGAATCTCTTTTTTGAGGCATCCCTGAGCCTACCCATAAACACTCTTGTTGATACACATTTAAGAGCTTCCTTTCCCCACCTGCTGGAGGTGGAACGGTAGAATCTGCTGGTGCATCAGTTCTGAAGTTAATGTTGTAGTCACCACCACCTGTAGTATACTTGTTCAGATTTATCTGTTGTACAGTACCTCTTTGGTCTATACGTGATAATTTATTGTTGTCAGGCTCCTGACCTTTAGCATATTGTAAATGTTTGAATCCTGAACCTGAAAGATTAAGTTCGTGCCTTAATGTGTTTATGTTTACTCCAGGAGGTTTAGCACTTAAGTCTAGGGAGAACAAAGTGTGGGAATTTCCACTAGATGCCCCTTCTTGTAGCCTTGGGTGTATGCCCCCCGTATCAAGAAAAGCGTTCACCGTCTCTACACTATTACATGCATGCCTTGGAACTTCTAATTGCTCTCCATTATTCTCTCCTACATATGTACCAAAAGCTACAGCTTTAAATAGTACACTTTTATTCTTTTGAGTCCTTTTTACAGAAACTATAGAGTAAGGGTTGTGTGGACATAGCGGTACAGACAACTCTTCTATATCTGGGATTGTTATATTTGTAAACCTCACCCCCATAGGTCTTACGTAACCATCTGCATGCTCATCAGCATCAGGAGTAGCCTCTGACGGCACTCCAACAGAATTACTCACATAGGGTGGAGAGATATCTGCTGTAGGCACTTGAGGATGAGTTACATTAGTCCCTGCTAAACTTCCGTAAATAGGGTTACCATTACAGTCAATTGTACAGGGATAAGTAATATCAGCCTCCTCTTTGTACCAGATTTTCCCAGAATAACTATCTACTTCAATGAGCTCCATTTCGGATTCACTTCTACCTAGGCCGTCATGGAAATTATCGGATCTATAAGAGGAAGTCAGCCTTTTTGAGCTACCTTGTGTAGGGTTAAATTGTCCCTTATTCACAGTGTATTTCCTTGCCTTTCTCGTAATTCTCTCCCTCTCTTTTACAGCCTGTATAATATCCTTAGCGGCCTGTTTAATTGTCCTAGGGTTAAAGTTTGTGGGGCCAAGCTCATCTAATCCGGCATCAGCTAGTATGCCTGACCACTTAGCTGTAATCTCTTCTATTCTAGGTAAATCTTGTCTACCTTTATTTACAACTTCTAGGCAGGATTCATTCCCTCCGCACTCACAGGCTAGACTGTCTTGATAACACTCTATTGTCTCATTTAGCGTTGTAACATCAGATTCATAGCTAGATATTAGTTGCTCTAGAGTGTCAGAGTATTCATCTATCTGTGGGTCATTAATCCCATCGCCATTAGGAGTTCTTTTCCTTTCAACTATACCTGAGCCGTCTTCAATACCAATAGTACCAGCACTTTGTTGCTGAGCTTTATTGTTTTTTACATTCTCTACTGGCTCAGATTGGACAGGCTCATCAAATACAGCCGCATTAGAGGTTTGTGTTGTACCTGCATTAGAGGTTTGTGTTGTGCCACTCCCTACATCACTTTGTCCACTACCACCTGTCGCAGAGATAGGGAAGGCATGGGAAGATGTACCATCGGCAAAGTGGAATACTATGGCAAAGGCGTAAGCCTCTCCTCTCATAAAAGATCTTACTTGAAACTTCTTAGCTTGTTGTACAGGTATTTCGTACTCTACCCACTCTACATCTATCTGATTAGCTAGGTATTGGTAGTTAAGGTTTTTTCTAGGTCTGATACCATAATAGAACATTCTACCCTCCCTTTGCTCTAAGTATTTTCCTTGTAGGTAAGTTTTGCCTTTTATTAATACTTCGGCGATGTCTATAGGTGTGCCCTCTAGTCCTGTATAATTATATGAAAAGCCTTCGGAGTTATAGTATCTAGTATCTAAAAGTTTAGTGTTTATTACTCCACCTATTCTCTCTATTACAGCGAGTTCCACCCTACTATACCTACAATCTAAAGAGCTTAGGTTTACAAATATACTATGGTTAGAAGGTGTTCCAGCTTTATTAGAGTCTGAGCCTATGGATACAGGGTCAGAAATATGAAACCAGTTTGTCGGCCTGTTGTCTTGGTCAAGTAGTCTTGCAACAAATCTGTATGAGCCAGCTAGTAGTCCACCACCACCACCCTTAGATGGCATTGCAGTAATCTTAGGTGCACAAGCTGTTTGGAAAACTTTGAAGTATTGACAACCTTTTGCACAAGACTCACACTGTTCATCTGTAACCCTTTCTATTAGGCCAGCTTTCCTTTTATCATCTAGCATCTCATCAAGGTTGAACCAGTAATAGTTACACTTAGATGAAAAGTAAACTATTGTTTCCTGACAGTCTATACCTTGAACTTTGGACTCAATGTCATGCCACTCACAACCTCCTAAATCAAAAGAGCAACCAAATTCACTAGCCTTGAACACAGGCTCCTCTTTATTAGTATCATGGTAAAAGATGGTAATCTCATCGCCCTCTTTAAAAAAGAGTGTTGCATTTTTCTCATCTAGTTGGTGCATCCCAACTATCTTGTCATCTCCCCCGACGTATTTGTTGCTCTCCTCATTAGTAAATACATTCTTACTCCTCCTATTACCAAACACGGCATTAAGGGCAAGACGGTATGTTTTGTTATCAGAGAGGCTATTAACAGAGTCTCTGAACATACCACCACTAAAGGAGTTTATGGATTTTACTTGAGTCACTAATTATTATTTTCTGTACAGATTTTTATTTGTAGGGTATAGAGGGTCATTAGGGTTTCTACCTTTTTGTGGCATCCTAGAATTGCCTCTTTGATAAAGATTTTCCATAGCATTGTTGACCTTGTAGTACCTGTTGTTTTTAAGCCAGGCAGACCAACTATGCATATCGGGGAGTTGTAGTTTAGACCTAGCAACCCCTAAAGACCTTTCATACTCAGCCTGGGCATCCTTGTATATTCTTTGGTCATTTCCATTTCTAGTCTTGTAAAACCTTTTCCTTTCAAGCCTGTAAATTAAATAATCTGTAATTGCTCTAAAAACCTGTGGGTCATCAGGTATCAGTAAGTTACCATCAGCGTCCATAGGTTTACTTAAATAGTCTAGTAGAAGCTCTCCTTTCTCGTATGTCACTTCGATGTTAGAACTACTTATAGAGAAGCTGTGTCCATATTTTTGAGGTATATTTTGAACACACTTTCCTAAGAATTTCTTAGCCTGAAACCAATCTGAACCATTATAGGGGAGTGGTCTAAAATTCATCCAGTAGGTTGAATATTCTCTATCACTAAACCTGTGCAATCTTGCAAAATCCATAGAGTAGTTAAAGTGGGCATTACTTAATTCCCATATTCTATCTACATCTACAATAACTCTTGAAGAGTCGCAAGAGCAGTTAGGTTTATGGCATTCTGGACAGTTGACCTCTATGTTGAGTTCACAACCATCCATCATCTTTTGGGTCCATGAATTAATCTGTTCTCTAGGTGTGCCACAGTGGTCAGGTTTTTCTAACCTGTATGCAGCCATATTTACCATAGAGAGGCCTTTCGGTTTATTGGCTTTATAATTACTTACTGGGAGAAGTTCTATTACATGGATAAGTTGTTCATCAGTAGAGATTTCATCTACTATGTCATTAGTCCATTTTTGTAAAAGTTGCTCATCTACCTCCACCTCATTAAGGTCGAAGTCTTCCATCAAATCAGCATACCCTGTATGTGGTGGTAAGTATCTTAGTTTCATTTTATAAGCTTGGTGTCAGGGTCTATGTTAGCCCTTTTAATCTTTTTGTGAATTTCACTCTTCCCTGTATTATGCCTCTTAGAAAGTGATGTCCCCATAGGAGAGTAAGCGAAGTACTTTTTATTCCTAAACCTCACAAATGAGTTAATCCACTTCACTGTGTATACTCTCCTAAAGGACTCAAAGTTTAAATGATAAACAGGTTTTCCCTTCTCTCTCGTCTCTTTATAGTTAATAGGATTCGCACCTGTTTTTGTCTGGTCTGTAGAAACTACCGTCAAAGCCCCTAAGTCTTCAGGGATATAGAAAGTCCAATCTTCTCTAATAACCTTCCTAATAATAGCCGCAAACAATTCTATAAGTATTCCTTTATATTGCTTGTAGCTTACTTTTCGTTCCCGTTCTTGTTTATTGTATTCTTTGAACGAGTCTTTTATAGTATAGGTAAAATGTTTTTTGGTCGGGTTAGTGTTCTTAGACCTTGGCATGTTGGGTTATGTGTTTAAATAGAGTCGTTCCTTCTGTATTTCACAGTATCATCTAGTGAGTTATTGTCCGTGTCAGAGATTGTAGAGCCTCTAAGGGCTGGTAATATTTGCCACGCAGACTTCAGTATTTTGTTTCTAAGTCCTGCATCTACTTTAAACGGTGTGTCCCAAGGATTGCAAATAATCTTTGTTAAGTCTCTTTCACAACCAGGAAACTCTCTAGCAAGTCTCGGATCCTCGAAAACTGCTGAGACAGATACTACTTTTAAGAAGTCATCATTAAGAATGTATATGTAAGAACCTTCTCCTGAATCTCTTATCGTGTAATACTTCTTGTCTCTGTTACCTTTATGCCTTGAATTGAATTTTATTTTAGCTTTAGTCCATTCTACAAAACTAATATTTTCGTGCCCCTCTATATCGGAGACGCTAGATATTTTAATGAACCTTGGTATTGGCTTAGAAGACCTGAGCCACATGCAACCAGAAGGTGGTATGCAAGGCATTTCATGAGTCTTAGTAACTGATTCAAGCTCTACGCAAGAGAGTGTTTGAAAGTTTTGTGGCCCTAGTTGCTGGCCAGAGGAATGGATTTCACTTAATATCTCAGACCTAGTGTCTAGGAGATGATTAAGAATAGCCATGTCAGACATTCCAATATCATCAGAAATGTGCCCCGAAGAGTCTAGGGGGAAATGTCTCCATAACTGAACTATTTCTTTATATGTCTTTTGTTCTAACAAAAGCTATTAGTTTTGTAAAGATACAAAAAATATTTGTAGCTTTTAAGGTTTCACAATAAATTTTTGGTAGTTAAATAAGGTCTTTATACTCCTTTTTAACATCAAATAGGGGGCAACTCTTGTCCACAAACGGTAAATCTCTATGCCCAACTACATCAGCTTTAGGGAAAGCGTCTACGAAGATTGTCACAAAAGTTCTAAGAGTCTGTTTTTGCTCCTTAGTTCTATTATCTAAGTATTCTCCTTTATATGCTCCGCCATCCCACACAATATGTAGGCTAGAGCTGTTATAACCTCTTGCCCCGAAAGTTATCTCTTGATAATCAATAACCTCATCCCAATTCCAAGCATCATTGAGCTTAAAAAGATTTCCTTCTCTATTTATAAAAAATGTATAGCCTGGCTTAGACCAACCTCTACCCCCTTCTGATTTTGGTTTTAAGAAAAACTCTACTAGTCTATCAGGAGTCCAAGGCCATCTAATATCTTGTGCTGTACAATGTATAACTAATCTTTGTACAGTCGTCCCCAACACCATAGAGCTAACTTGTAAAGGGTCTAACATGGTTGAAGAGTCGTCCATTAATTGGTAAAAAGGGTCTGGCTTTTTAAATATGGAAGTTACATCTACTTTGCTTTCAGAGCAACCTAATATCAAAATATATATTAGTATTAAAAATAACTTTCTCATTACTTTAAATTAATCCTATCTGTCTTTAATATAGATTGGTTTAAAAGGGGGTTGACTTCAATCATTTTCCTCATAAATTGTATCTGGCCTTCTGTAAAACTTGAAAGGCAAGTTGGGGGAGAGTAGGACATGTAGTTTACCCCAGCTTCTTGTTTTTCTTTTTCAGTATAAATATCTTTCAATTCATCAGGTAAATAATGTGTACAACTCTTTGTGTCTAACAGAGAGTTAGAAGGCATTGTTACTGTGTCTGGAACTTTATCTCCTGTTTCACAGTTAAGTCCTTTATTATACATATCATAATCTTGAAAGGTATGTGCTAGTCCTAAAACGTGGCCAAGCTCATGAGCAACTATTCCCATATTAACACTCTTTAGGGCAAGCTCTTTTACAAAGAACACTGGCCTACCTAAAGATACGTTATCTAGGCTTGGTATTCCATCAGCGGCTCCTTGTCTGTTGCCTCCATCTATTATACTCCCATCAGGTATAACCACCATGGTTATAAAACCAAACTTAAAATGTTCTTCAAATAAATCCCTAGGATATACAACAAAAGGGGTGGAGATTTCACTATAAGTCCTGATATCAAAACTTATTTTTGTTGTAGAAAATTTTCTATTTATTGTTTCCTCTAAGATAGGTAAGTTTATATATGAATTTGACATATTAACTACCCTTAACTTCATAACATGTTCTATATTGTGCATATAGGACGGAGAGTCTATTGTATACTCCTCGCAGGCATACATCTCTTGTAGTCTAGATACAAGTACTGTACCATCTTTTTCGTTACAGCTCACAAAGAGTGTAAACAATAAACAAAAAATAAACCTCATTTTAATTTGAAGATTTCATTTGCTCAACCTCTAACTTAAGAGATTGTATTTCAGCAAACATGTTGTTAATAATCTCATTTGGCGTTGTACCACTCACCCCACTAACAGAAATGTTTTTTAGGCTATTAACCTGGTTTTGTAAATTAACAACTTCTTCGTCAAGGATTTTATTAACGTCGGCTTGGGTGTTAGTTTCAACACCTGAAGGTGTGTTTATATTAAGGTATGGTCTTACATCTGAACCATTAGAATCTATAGGTTGTGTAGACTTTAATACTCTTTCTCCTTCTTGTGTTTGAACCCTAGTTTCTATGTCTAATACAGCTGGGAAGTTTTCTGGTCTTAGAGAGAATCCACCTGAGATAGCTTTTGAATCAGCCACTTTTGCGGGCACTCCTCTTGATTTTCCATTGACTGTAACTTTGTTTGAAACTACTCTAGACCCTTCAGGTATTGCCTCTGTAAGGTCATAAGTTACGGAAACGTTATTCTCTGTAGGTACAGACTTTATACTGTACGGTTTTGCTGTTGGTATAAATGAAGACCTGTTGGTTCCAGACTTAATTACAGTAGTTGTAGCTATATCTTGGTCACAGGTAGTGTGTGACGTAGATTGTCCTGAACAGAATCCACATTTAGAGATAGCATCTTTATTTTCCTTTACGGCGACTACCAACTTGTTTAGTACTGATTGAAGGGACTCCCCTTGCTTGATATCTAAACCAAGTTCAGAGAGTCCTGTGTAATCTATACAAACATCACTATATGTTTGAAAGCATTTACTCATTTTAAAATTTTATTAGCAGTTAACCCATGCAATTTGGAATGTATGCGCTGGTACTTCACTTCCGCAAGCGTAGATATTTACCTCAACTATTGTCAATTGTCCACAGCTAGTTCCACTTGCACCAGATACTGAGAACAGTAATTGATCGTGGGCAGAGCTTGTTAAGCTAATAGTCATTCCTCCTGGGTTTTGTACGAAACTCATGGTCGCGTTGTCAAACTCAGACTGAGTAATTCCACTTACATTTATGGCTAGGTTGGAACATGTTGGTTCACAGTTAGGGTCCACTACTGAAAGCTCTGCTCCACAGAGAGGTCCTCCACCGTCACAAGTGGCACTATCAACTGATACTGAGATATCTGGATCACAGTCACAAACTAGGCTGTGAGAAGCTGTTATTGTAGGGCATCCAACTCCTGTTAGAGTAGCTGTGTAGTTACCTTGATTTAAAGCACCTCCAAGTAAACTTTCAAAGTTGCCCTCAGGTCCTATATCCTCTTGATAGTTGTCTCCTGGCGCTGGCGCTCCTACAGTCTCGTCAGTACTATATATTAGGCTGTTAAGACTGTCCCTAATCTCTAGTAAATCATAGTTGCTACACCCTTCACCTACCCCGTCATTCATTAGGACTCTAAGATTACAGTTGTTATCAGGGTCTTCAATAAGCTCTAGCGTGCAATCGCAATCTTGGTCACAACCTGATGTTACTGTATCAATAACTTTGCAAGAACACTCTCCGTACTTAACAGACCAACTTGTCTGGTTTAGGGTAACCGATGCTGGTATCGTGTAGGTAACTATATTTCCATTTATCTGAGGATTAGTCAGTGAGGTACCGTTACTTGAGCAATCTGCCGAGTTGTAAAGAACCGTCGTGGTTCCAACTATATGGTTTCCTGAAAGTACCATCTTCAGTTTAGTACAACTGTCAAGAAGCTCTGTCGAAGTGATAATAGGAGTAGCATCCAAGCTAATCACTCTTGTTACAGACTGTCCAGGACAGTTCGTGGCAGGAATAAAGTATCTGAAGTAGTATGTTCCCGCGCTTGGAGGCGTATATGTAAAACCTCCAAGAGAGGTCCAATCTGTCCCATTAGTAGATACTTGTAGCGTATACCCTGCTTGAGAGTTAGTTGCTGTCTGTGATGGAAGTGGATCTCCCTCACAGTATGTTAAATCTCCTGTTATCACTGGCGTTACTGGTGGTGTACAATTACATGTCAATGACTTAGTATAAGTTTTATTACAAACTCCAGAGGCTCCCGTGAAAGTAAGTGTCACGGATTCTCCAGAAGGTATTCCAGATACTGTCACTATGTTATTGGCGAAGTTAAGGGACCCTGTTCCTGAAGTAAGTACCGCAGAGTTTGCGTACTGAGTAGTAAGAGTTAGAGTCCATTCTGTAGCATCATTGTTACAAGACGTGCTCTCACTCACAACTTGGATTTCTGGGTAAACAACACTATTTAATTGTTCAACTTCAATCTCTACTTCACAATCTGTCCCTGGGTTAGATACAGAGCACAGTCTGAATGTGATGTCGATTGGTTCTCCAGTAGTACCAGCAACAGCTTCGTAGTAACCTGGTGCAAGATTTGCAAGGGCTACACCAGAAGCAGGTATAACTTGGTTGCTCGCAAAAGGGTTGCACACTTCCACATTTCCCACTACTGGGACTACAGCTGTAGTTATAAATCCAAGAGTGAATTGAACCCCTGGTGTACCTGTAACCTTAACTGTAGCTCCGTCAGAAGAACAGAAAGGAGAAGCAGTGACACTATCAATTTTAATAGTACCTGCCTCACAGCAATTAGGTCTTATAACTTCTTCTTTCACACATTCGTCGTTTAATCTTCCAATAACTGTGTATCTACCGTTTGGTAGGTTGTAAACTCCGTTTGAAGGAGTATAGCTTACAAAGTCATCAGTTACCTCAATTGAAACTCCCTGAACATTAGGTAGGACAGTTACATCAACTGTACCATCTGTCTTACAATTCTCTTCTACGGTGAATAACTCCTCTTGACAACAAGAATCTACAAAAGTGTCTGTGTAAGTACATCCGTTTGAGAATGTAGCAGTATATGTGTAGACCTTGTCAGAGGATAGATTAGAGAATATTATAAAGTTTCCATCAGTTGTAGGGGTTTCTCCAAATATAGACACAGCTGTAGCTGTAACAGTGTTGTCTACGTAACCAGCGATAGCGAACTTGGCAGTTATCGTGCCATTAGCATTCTCACAACTTGTCGCTATTTCTGGGATAATTGTTTCATTATCAAATTCGAACTCTTTGATGCAGTTACCATTGTTTTGCTCTATTCTTAGCGATCTTATGGCTTCTTGAGCAGTGTAGTTATACCCAGAGAATGAAAGTCCATTTGAAGTATCAACAGTCTCTCCTGCTATAGCTACAGTCTTAAGTTGATTAGAAGCTTTGTCGTGTCTAAATGTCGTTATGAGTTCATCATTAACATACAACCTCCATCTCACGCTAAGGTCGATGTCATAAGGTTGTCCATCAATATCATCGAATTGAGTAAGGTCTTGGTTAACATTACATACTTGTGGATTACCAACTAAGGTAACTTTTCTTCCACAATTTGTTAAAGTAGGTTCGTTCAGGTTTTGGATGTCAGAAGCACAGAAAAACATGATATCTGAACTTACAGCTGGGTTACAGCTACAGTCATTAATCACTTGGTAGTACCTATTTGGTATTAGGAGTCCTTCGTCTCCAGCAAGGATTTGCTTAGAACCTGGAGTCCAGTTGTCTGGACCATACAGAGTATCAGAGAAGAAACCTGCATTTTGGGTTGTTATGTATAAGTCCCTTATTATTTCAGATGCAGAGAAGACATTATCCTCAGATCTGTACCATGTGAATCTTGGAACTCTTGTATCATCAGTCACCATCTCAGCAATAGCCTGCTCGGCCCAGCCGTTTGCAGTTATCGTGTATCTGTAAATTTCTTTTATGTCAGAGTAAGTACAGGTGTTAGGGAAATCAAAGTTTCCTGACTGTCTTACTACAAGCTCATTTTTAAGGACTCTTTTTCTATCTGTTCCTGGGTCTATGAAAGAACCTATGGCTGGAATATTAAAAGAGTCTGTAGTGTTAGTATCTACTCCAGAGAATCCTAATACTCCACCTATATTAGAAGTTTTTACAGTTTTCTCTGCAATCTTTTGGCCATTAGAGTTAAGCTCCTCGTAAGTTGTAATAAGATCTAAAGCTATTGTACCAGATAGTGGTTTTTCATTATCCGCTATTGCAGAGTTTGAAGTGTCACCAAGCCTTGGTAGGACGCTTGGGTCTCCTTGTCCTTTATGTAGGTTTACAGTAACGGTAGTCACGTAGTTATCACCTATTTCATTTGAAGTAGGGATTACAGCAGCGGTTATTGTAGAACAAGGACAGCCTTTTTGTAATCTAAGGTTTGCTGTAAGGTTACAGTTTGCTACGTCTTTTTTAAGTTCAAATTTGTCAAGGCATGCATTGTTTGAAGTTCCAGGTCCACCTGGTCCACACTTTCCAGCATTACACTCACATCCAGGTCTGTTATCACAGTCATTATCTGTACAAGAAAAGTTTGAACAAGATACACACTCGCCTTTGTAGCAAGTACACCCTGGACCACAATCATAACCATTGTCACAAGATCCAGAACATCCTCCAGTAGGAGCGCAGTTCGCTCCAACACATCCACAACCTAGTGTATTAGCGCAGTCGTTGTTGTTGCAAGATAGTTCAGAGCATGGCTTACAGAATCCATCAGCACCACAACCACAGTCTGGACCACATTCGGCTCCGTTTTCGCATGGTTGATTTGGACATGGGTTATATTCGCAATCGTCTGTCTCTGGATTACATACATAGTCTTCTGGACACTCTCTTGGTACACATATTCCACCATTGCAATCTTCGCAAGGTCCACAGTCTTCTGAATCTATACACTTTGGCTTTTCTACACATTTTCCTAGAACTTCATCAAACTGAAATCCATCACAGCAAGAGCACTTACCACTTTTACAGCAAGTTCTACCATCTGTGTTAGACGAACAATGAGAGTTGTCTACACACTCTTGGCAAATACCTGTTTTAGGGTTACAATTTAGTGAGCCACAATCCTGGGCTACTATTTGTCCGTCAACACATACTTGACAGTTCTCGAGTGGTGTACTAGAGTCGCACTCTACGCATCTGCCATCTACAACTATTCCTGAAGGGCATATACACCCGTCAACAGTACAAACAAACCCGTCAGGGCAGTCGTTGTTGTCAAGACAATCTACGCATACATCATTCTTACAGAATTTGTCAGGACATCTACTTACGCAGATTCCGTCTTCGCATTTTTCGCACGCTCCACAATCGTCGTCGTTAGAACAGAAGCATACTGTCACTTCCTCAGCCGGGCATGAACCACAATCTTCACATTCTACTAAAAATGTTATGCATTGGTCTTGTAAATTCTCTAGTGAACTGACTTCGTAGCTACACCCCTCTATACAGTTTACCGCAACATTAGAAGTTGTAGATAGTATAGTTACTGTAGGGTTATCACATGCAACACCGTTCTCAGTTACATTTGAGATGTCTAAAGTATATCTTTTTATTTCGTTAGCCATTTTTTAAGCTATTTATTTGATCTTGTGTAAGTTTGTAATCGTTGATATATTTGTCTAAACTAAGATTAGACGGAGAAGTGAACTCTGTGGTGAGCTCTTCTATGGTAGGTATTTTCCTTAAATCTAATTCACTAAAAGTGTATTCAGCGCCACTCTCAGTTCTAAGCAGACATTCATTGCCATCAAGACTCAGGCTTGCGCCCATTTCATAAACTTGAAGTATTATGTCATAGGTTAAGCCTTTGTCCGTTAGTTGGCTATATTGGTGTAGTGAAAGGTTGCAATCTACTCTATTAAGTAGAAGCTTCCAATCAAGTTTACATTCTTCTTTAGTCCTTTTGACTTCATACCCTAGTCGGCATGCTTGGTTAACTATGTTTATTGCATATAATAGCTCACAGTTAATCAAGTTTCTAGATATGTCAAAAGTAATTTTGCACTGTTTTTCGGGAGTAAGTTTTACTTGAAGTCCCAATCCTGTACAAACCTTGTATGAAAGTTTTTCCCATTCAGCGGCGCCTGAGCAATTAGGGTTTTCAATAAGCCAGGCATCAAAGTTTGAATCGTCAACAACTAAATCTTCAAAAGACTCTCCACACAATTCTTTGGGTACAATGTCTATGACCCTCTCAATAACTATTTGTATTTCTTCGGGGCAAACACATTGTTGAGCCTCTCTTATGAGCCTCTCTTTATATTTTATTAGGTAGTCCTTGTAGAAGGATAGCTCTTTTAATAAATGTTCATCTACACCCTTACCAAAATTGTAATAGAGTTTTGCCTTTTTTTGCTCTCCTTGTCTGTCATAAAACATAGATATACCATTAATTAATCCTGTAATTTGATTAATATCTATATTATAACAAGACTCCTCGCACTTAGGGGTGCAACAATTCATTTATTTTATTTTTGTTTTATACTCTAATAGAGTTTATAGTTGCTGCTATGTCTTGACTATTAGTAAAAGGTGTGACAGCTAATATCACCTCGTCAAATACACCATCAACAGTACAACCAGGTCTCAACGCTTGGCTTATAGCCAATGATCCTGATGAACGAGATATTCCTACTCCTGATGCGAGCTCATGACCAACAGCACTGACAGTAATAGCGCCATCTCCTATAGCATAGTCTACACCAGCTACGGTAGTATTACCCCATGTAAGGCCTGCAGATAAAGTGGGATTTTGCAATAACCTCCATCTATAAGGCTGATTAGGCCCTGCAGGCGAAACAATTGTAACATCTTGTTTAAATAATTCCCAGTGTCTATCAGACTTTCTAAGTCCTAAAATAGGATACTCAGTACCAGCAGTAGGTAGGTTTATAGTAGTACTTCCTGAATCAACACAAAACGGTACACCGTTAAAATTAAATGAATTTATTTGACTAGAAACCTGGCCACATACAAAATCAAAATCACCTGCACCTCCTGTAGATCTAATCTCAGCCCTTATTGGTTGGGCTGGGTGGTCCATAATAACATCAGGAAAATTATTTGAATGATGGTGTTGATGTACAAGATGCCTTCTTCCGTTTGCTACCCAATATAGGTTTACACTTGTTCCTCCTAAATAAAGGAAGTCAATCATAAATACTTGGAAGTTGTTCCAATCAACAGTTAAACTTGAAGAACCTGTTCCGTTTAAAGGGTCTAACCAAGCTGATTGAGGTATTGTTATTGCTGTTCCACCTTTAGATATTACTAAACTTACCACACCCCCTGAAGACTCTAAATAGAATCCATCCTTAACAGTATCAAAAGGGCTTAGTGTATCAGAGCTAAAGTATCCTATCCTTTTTGTTACATCTGTCTGGGGTATAAACCCAATCATTGTAAAAACTGCCTGTTGGGCGTGTCCAGGGTAATATGGGTGAAATTGTTTACTCTGTATGATAGCCACATCTCCTGAAGCTGCTGTTACATCTAAGCTTGCTGAGTTTTTT